>Ga0207693_10000145_pt1 | contig 65383 bp, 70 predicted proteins | sample LARL81metaG_FD_184347 | JGI IMG/M metagenome (GOLD analysis project Ga0207693, IMG submission 184347) | Corn, switchgrass and miscanthus rhizosphere microbial communities from Kellogg Biological Station, Michigan, USA - LAR L8-1 metaG... | ecosystem: Host-associated > Plants > Roots >... | reverse complement strand
CTCTTTCCAGCGCGCTTGCAAAAGAGCCAGGACGTCGACATGCGGCTCAATGCGACGACCACACAGGAAAAGGCCTGGATGCTGCGCGCGGCCTATGAGCTGACGCGCCAAAAGGTGCCGCTCAATATTGCGATCAATGGCCAGCCGGCCACGCCGCGCGCTGGCGCGATACGTCTTTCGCCTAGTTCGGCCCAACTCGCGACCGGCATCACATTTCTCAATCGCGGTGATGCGCAAGTGTGGCGGACCACCTCAGTCCAGGGCACGCCTGCTGCGCCGCTGCCGATGGATCAGAGCGGTTTGACGCTGACGAAAACAATCTGGACGATGAGCGGTGCGCCGGCAGACCTCGCCAAGCTGCACCAAAACGATCGTGTGATCGTCGAACTGAGCGGTCAGATGCAGCACAATACATACCGCCAGATGGGGGTGATCGATTTGCTTCCCGCCGGACTCGAGATCGAGATGCCGCTTTCCGGCGAAGACGGCAAACCTTATCCATTCCTGAAGGCGCTTTCGGATACGAACATGACGGACGCGCGAGACGATCGCTTCGTCGCCGCGTTCAGCATCGGATCGCAATATGTCGGCATTCAGGACAAGAGGAAGCCCGAACCCCAGCCTGTCTTCAGATTGGCCTATATCGCGCGCGCGGTGACGACAGGCAGCTTCGTGCTGCCGGCCGGTGCAGTGATGGACATGTACGCTCCCTCCGTCCATGGCCGAACCGCGATGGGAAGCGTGACGATCGCGCCGTGAACTTTCGCTCGGCGAGGAGGGCTGAGACGGATTCGAGAGAATGCTGAGAGTTTCACGCTCCAATCTCACCATTGCCGCTTTTGCGCTGCTCGGCATCACGTGCGCGCTGGCGGCTGCCGACGTCGCCAATCCGCCGGACATGGCGCGCGCCATCAATGTGTCGCCGGAAATCGTCGACCGCAACGGCCATCTGCTTCGTGCCTTTCTCACGCGCGACGGCTATTGGCGCATGAAGACCGAGGTTCGCGATGTCAGCCCGCGCTATCTTGAAATCCTCAAGGCCTATGAAGACAAAAGGTTCGACTCGCACTTCGGCGTTGATCCTGCGGCCATTCTGCGTGCAGGCGTTCAGTACGTCACGACAGGTCATGTCGTGTCCGGCGGCTCGACGCTCACGATGCAAGTCGCGCGCATCCTCGAGCCGCCACATTCGCACGGCGTCGCCACCAAGCTGATTCAAATGCTGCGCGCGGTCCAATTGGAAGAGCGCTATACCAAGGACGAGATTCTCTCCCTCTACCTGACGCTGGCGCCGTTCGGCGGAAACCTTGAAGGTGTGCGGGCGGCATCTTTGTCCTATTTCGGCAAGGATCCACTGCGTCTGGATTTGTCGGAAGCGGCGCTACTGGTCGCGCTGCCGCAATCGCCCGTGAAGCAACGTCCAGATCGCCACGCCATCCGCGCCACCAAAGGCCGCGACAAGGTCTTGGCGCGCATGGTGAGCGACGGCGTTGTCACGCAAGGCGACGCCGAAATCGCGCGTCGCGAAGGCGTACCCTTCGCGCGACAAGCCATGCCTCTCTCGGCGCCGCATCTCGCCGCCAGACTGCACAACCGCCTGCGGCAGACACGCATTGCTACCACGCTCGACGCGGCGTTGCAGGCGGCGGTCGAGCGGATGGCGGCACGGGAGGCGCCTTATTTTGGCGACGGCGCCGCGATGTCCATCGTGGTTGTCGAAAACCGCACGCGCAACGTGCTCGCCTATCTCGGCGGGGTGAACTATTGGGGAGCATCTGGTCAAGTCGACCTCGCGCAACGCGCGCGCTCGCCGGGCTCTGCGCTCAAGCCGTTCATCTATGGCCTCGCCTTCGACGCGCTCATCCTGCATCCCGCGACGATGATGAGCGATGCTCCCACCCAATTCGGCGATTATGCGCCAAAGGATTTCGACGGCGCGTTCCAGGGCCAGGTGACCGCGCGCGACGCGTTGCGCATGTCGCTGAACGTGCCCGCCGTCATGGTGCTCGATCGGGTTGGGCCACTCACCTTCACGATCGCAATGCAAAATGCCGGTGCGAAACTCGCCTTTCCGGCCGGCGACGCCGCGCCGACATTACCCGTCGCGCTTGGCGGACTCGGCATCAGTCTCGCCGACATCACGATGCTCTATGCCGGAATTGCCAATGGCGGTGAAGCACGCGCCTTGCGGATTCTCACCGGCGCAGCCGATGCGCCTGATCATCGCCTGTTCGGAGCCGCCGCGGCATACTATCTGAAGCAAATTTTGCGTGGCGTTGCTCTGCCCGATGGCTGGGCCATGGGGCAGGGGCTGATGCGCCAGCGGGCCGTCGCGTTCAAGACCGGAACGTCCTATGGCTATCGCGACGCATGGTCGATCGGCTTTTCCAATGACTACACGATCGGTGTCTGGGTCGGCCAAGCCGATGGCTCGCCGCGCCCGGGCCATGTCGGTCGCGACGCGGCTGCGCCAATACTTCTGAAGACCTTCGATCTGCTCCCGGCCGACTTGCATGCTGATGAGCCGCCACCGCCAGGAACTCTGCTGACGAATGACACGGATCGACTGCCGGCGTCGATGCGGATCTTCCGTCGCGAGGCCGCGCCCGCACCACCACAGGCTGCGGTCGTACCACCGCCATCGATCGCGTTTCCGCCGAATGGGACGGTTGTGCCCTTGCCCGCCGCGACGGCGAAGGATCGCTCGATATTGTTCAAGGCCGACGGTGGCCGTGCGCCGCTTACCTGGCTCGTCAATGGACAACTGCTCGGCAACTTTGATCGTTTCCAACCGGTGCTCTTTACGCCGGATGGAGAGGGTGTGGCACGGATAACCGTTGTCGACTCCCAGGGTCGCAGCGACTCTGCACAGGTGCGCTTCAAAAAGGCGCGGTAAACCAACGACATTCATCTTGACGCTTCGCGCAGATTGCGTTCGTTTCGCCTGAAAGCAGAGCGATGCCGCCAGACCAATCCCCAGAGCCGGAATTAGCGCGCCACGCCAAGGTCCTGCGCGAGGAAGCCGAAATCGCGCACGAGTTTGCCAGTGTAACGACGGCGGCGGAGCGGCGACGTGCCTTCGCCATACTCTTCGTCAGCCTTGTATGTATGGGCGCCGGCCAGACGGTGCTCTTCAATGTACTGCCGCCGCTTTCGCGCCAGCTCGGCCTTTCAACCGTGCAGACAACGAGCATCTTCGCCGTCTCGGCCGCAGTTTGGGTGGTGACTTCGACCTATTGGGGCCGCAAAAGCGACCGATGGGGCCGCAAACCCGTAATGCTTCTTGGACTGCTTGCCTTCGCCGCGTCATTCGCACTGTTCGCAAGCGTCATGCTCGCCGGGTTGCAACATTGGATACCTGCCGTCGCCATTTTTCCTCTCATGATCGCGACGCGATCGATCTACGGTCTGCTCGGCTCCGGAACGCAGCCTGCCAGTCAGGCCTACGTCGCCGATCGCACGGCGCCTTCGGAGCGACTGCAAGGCGTCGCCACAGTGGGTTCTGCCTTCGGATTGGGCACGACCGTCGGACCGGCTATCGCGAGTCTATTCGCCGTTTTGGGTTTGCTTGCGCCTTTCTACTTCATTTCGGCACTGGCGCTGGCGAGCGCTGCGACGATCTGGTTTCTCCTGCCGGAACGCACGCCGCCCAAGGAACGCGAGTATGTGAAGTCGAATCTCAAATGGCATGATCGCCGCATCCTGCCTTTCGTCATTTTCGCGATTGGACTTTCGACGGCGAGCACGGTCCCGATTCAGACCATGGGCTTCTTCTTCATGGACGTATTGCGTGTGAAGCCGGAAGCGGCCGCCCAGTTCAACATGATCGGCCAGATGTCGTCGTCGATGGCGGCGTTGTTCGCACAACTCGTGCTCATTCAGCGCGTTCGCATCTCCGCGCGCGCCATGACCAATTGGGGCCTTGGCGCTGCCATGGCGTGCGGTCTGATCTTTCTCTTTTCCGGTCAGTTCGGACCGCTCGTCGTGGGTCTGGCTCTCTCGGGCCTCGGCTTCGGCATGGCTAGGCCGGGCTTCACCTCTGGCGCATCGCTATCCGTGGCGCCGCATGAACAGGGCGCGGTCGCTGGCATCATCGGCGGCGCGAGCGCCATGGGATTCATCGCCGGACCGGTCATCGGCTACATGTACGAATGGTCGCCCTACATTCCCTACATTTTCATGGCCGTGCTTTTGGCGGCGCTATTTGTCTACATGTGGCTGTCACCGACATTGCGCTATGCCGGGACGATCGAATCCGATCACGAAGTGCTCGAAGAGGCGGCCGAGACACCCGTCGCCAACGCCTAAAGTTGCTTTTGCCGAACTTCTAGCAACATAGCTGTAAGTAGGCCCAGCGTGGGGAAGCCATCCGCCGGGATGCCGCGCGCCTTCTGATAGCGGCGCAGCGCCACCTTGACGCCGCGACCGAGGACACCATCGATCTTGCCGGGATCGAACCCGAGTTTGGCGAGAGCGGATTGAAAGGCGATGCGTTCATCGCGCGACAGAGGTTGCTCGTCACGCGGCCACGCCGCGAGCACGCCGGATCGGCCGGCGATCAGATCGCCAAGCACGCACACGGCCAACGCATATGACACGGCATTGTTGTACTTGAGGATGACTCTGAAGTTCGCGAACGTCATGAAGGCGGGACCACGCAAGCCGGCGGGTATGTAGATGGCTCCGTTCTCTGCGTTGGCGGGCAACTGCGTGCCGTCAGCGGCGCGCACGCCGAGCGTTTGCCAATCCGCAACCGATTTGACCGTTTCGCCGTCTGCCAGTTCATAGGCAAAGCTCGCCGGCAGTCTCACTTCGTAGCCCCACACCTGCCCGCGCTCCCAGCCATCTGCCGCAAGTTCGGCGGCAGCGGAGGCAAGCGCGTCAGGCGCAGAGTGCCAAAGGTCGCGCTTGCCATCGCCATCGCCGTCGACCGCGCTCTTGAGAAATGTCGTCGGAACCATTTGCAATTGGCCGAAAGCGCCGGCCCAAGAGGAGGACATTTGGCTCGGGTCAATCTTTTCTAGCTGCACGATCTTCAACGCCGCCAGCAATTGCTCCCTCGCGAACTCGATGCGGTCGCCATCGTAGGCGAGCGTTGCGAGGGCTTCGAAAATATTGAACCCGCCAGTGTTGCGGCCGTAGTTGGTTTCGTTACCCCAGATGGAAACCAGGGTTTCGCGCGGCACACCATACTTGGACTCGATCGAGGCGAGCGCATTGGCCCATTCAGCCAAATTGCGCTGACCATCCGACACGCGTGTCGGGGAGGCGGCGCTGTCGAGGTATGACCAGATCGGCCTGACAAATTCGGGTTGTTCGGCGTTGAGCGCTTCGACGCGCATATTGCGATGCACGCTGCGCATCGCCTGGTCGTAGGTTGCCGGAGGAATTCCGGCGGCGACCGCCGAGACGCGAAAACCTCTGACGAATTGATCGAATGCTGTGTCCCTTGGATCGACGATGTGGTGGACATGGTGGTGCGGTGCGCGGTGGGCCACTGCCGGCCCCGGCATGGCGCAGACCGCGACCAGCGCGAGCATGAGACCAACTGCCTTCGCCGGACTCGCCGAAAATCCCGCCTTCGACATCGCTCTCGCTTTTGACCGAATCTGTCGCGCGAACACCCCTTAGCATGCGCCACCATTGCGAAAAAATGCCGGCAAAATGGGTTCTTTGCGCGGTTGACACACCTTGGCCTGCCGCATAGCTTCCGCGCCTCTTTCGAGGGCCTTTTGGCCCAATCAGGGCCAGGAACATGAAGGTTCGCAATTCGCTACGCTCGCTCAAGAAGCGTGACAAGGACTGTCGCGTCGTCCGCCGCAAGGGGCGCGTCTATGTCATCAATAAAAAGAACCCTCGCTTCAAGGCCCGGCAGGGCTGATCCGTGCCTGTGGTAACGTTCCTGCGTTTCTGAACCGGACGCGCGTGTGGAACTGCCGCAGCCCAATCAAGACATCGTTGCCCGTAGTGCGGACATCATCGCCGCGCTACGCGCGCTTGTTCCCGATGGCGTGGTGGGTGAGCAGGCAGAACTCGCTGCGTTCGACGGCGACGCACTGACGGCGTACCGCCAGAAGCCGCTGGCCTGCGTTCTGCCCCGCAGCAAAAACGAAGTCTGCGCGGTTCTCGCGTTTGCCGCTGACCACAATATTCCCATCGTGCCCCGCGGGGCTGGAACGTCATTATCGGGCGGTGCATTGCCGCGTGCCGACGGAATTCTTCTCAGTCTCACCCGCATGAACCGGATTCTGGAAATCGATCTAGACAACCGCTGCGTCGTGACGGAGCCGGGCGCGACCAATCTCGCCATCACGCGGGCAGTCGAAGCGAACGGCTTTTACTATGCGCCCGATCCGTCGAGCCAAATTGCCTGCACCATCGGCGGCAATATCGCCGAGAATTCGGGCGGCTTGCATTGCCTGAAATACGGCCTGACGACGAACAATCTCCTGGGTGTCGAGTTCGCGCTCGCGGGTGGTGAACGCGTCACACTGGGCGGCAAGGCGCCCGGCGCCAATGGTCTTGACCTGCTGGGCATCGTTGCTGGTTCGGAGGGCCTGCTCGGCATCGTGGTGGAGGCGACGTTGCGTGTGCTGCCCACGCCGCCTGCGACGCGGACTTTGCTGGCTGCTTTTCCTTCGGTGCCGGCGGCCGGACAGTGCGTTGCCGACATCATCGCGGCAGGCATCGTGCCCGCGGCGATGGAATTCATGGACAAGCGCTGCATCGCAGCGGTCGAGGCGCACTGCGCGCCGGGCTATCCGCGCGACGCCGAAGGCGTTCTCATCATTGACGCCGACGGCATCAGTTCGGAGGTCGACGATGCGGTCTATCGAATTGGCGAGATCGCGCGCAAGAACGGAGCCGCCGTTCGCGAGGCGACAAGCGAAAGCGAACGCGCACGACTGTGGGCGGGACGCAAGGCCGCCTTTCCCGCGATGGGCCGACTGGCCCCGGACATGCTCTGCATGGATGGAACGATTCCACGCCGCGCGTTGCCGCAAGTCCTCTCGCGCATGAGCGAGATGGCTGAGGAGTACCGCTTGGGTTTCTGCAACGTGTTTCACGCGGGCGACGGCAATCTACATCCGCTCATTATTTTCGACGTGATGAAGGGTGACGAGTTGGCGCGCGCCGAAGCGTTCGGCGCGGCGATCTTGCGGCTTTGCGTCGACGTCGGCGGCGTGCTGACCGGCGAACATGGCGTGGGCGTGGAGAAGCGCGATTTGATGCCGGCGATGTTCACCGACGCCGATCTCGACCAGCAGCAACGTCTGAAATGCGCCTTTGACGCCGGGAGTTTGCTCAATCCGGGCAAGGTGTTCCCGACATTGTCGGCCTGTGTCGAACAGGGTCATATGCATGTGAAGGATGGCCGGCTCCCCTTTGCCAACCTGCCGCGGTTTTGAGCCGATGACAGCCGTAATCGCGCAAACCGAAGACGAGGTCGCTACGGTCGTGCGCGCAGCGCGGGTCACGCGAAAGCCGTTTGAAATTATCGGCGCCGGCAGCAAACGGGCGCTCGGACGAACCAGTTCGACAGGGCATGCCGGGCTCGACGTGTCGCTGAACGGCATCGTCGCCTACGAGCCGGAGGAACTGATCATCTCTGTTCGGCCTGCCACGCGCGTCAGCGAGATCACGACGGTGTTGGCGGCCAAGGGGCAGCGGCTGGGCTTCGATCCGCCCGACTGGGGTCCGTTGCTGGGCGCGCCGGCCGGCATCGGCACCATCGGCGGCGCGATTTCATGTGACATAAGTGGTCCAGCGCGCGTTCGCCATGGCGCAGTGCGCGATCAGCTGCTCGGATTTCGCGGTGTCAATGGCCTGGGTGAGGTGTTCAAGGCCGGCGGAAAAGTGGTCAAGAACGTCACGGGCTTCGATATTCCCAAACTCGTGTGCGGAGCGTTCGGGACATTGTGCGTGTTGACGGAAGTCACGCTGCGCGTGTTTCCGAAGCCGCCGCGCTCCCAGACATTCGTTGCCCGTGATCTGTCGCCCACGGACGCCTTCGCACTCCTGCGCAAAGTGTGGGCCAGTCCCTTGGAGGCAAGCGCGCTCAGTTGTACTCCGGCCGGCGCGTTCGTGCGCCTTGAAGGCGAGGCGGAGCCTCTGGCCGACAAAATCGGACTGCTTCATTCGCTCTGTAATTCCGTCAAACTGGCTGCTAGCGATGATCTGGAACTCGACAGCATCGCCAACGGTGAAATCTTCGTGAGCACAGACGAAAATGTCTGGCGCGTCGCAATTCCACCATCTCGCGCGGCGACCGTCGTTGAAGCAGTCGCTTCACCTCGTTGGTCCGGCGACTGCGCCGGCGGGATAGTGTGGATCGCGACGCATGATCATAAAAAGCTTCGCCAAATTGTCCACGCAGCCGGCGGTTACGCCACGCTGATCCGAACAGATGCCAAGGCACGCAGCGATATCGATGTCTTCGAGGCCGAAGATCCCATCCGCGCGCAGCTGACGCGCGCGGTCAAGAAGGCCTTCGATCCGCTTGGACTGTTCAATCCCGGCCGGATGTGGGATGGCGTCTGATGCGCACGAATTTCACGCCGTCGCAACTGACCGATCCGCACCTCGCTGAAGTGGAAGCGACTTTGCGCACTTGCGTCCATTGCGGGATCTGCACGGCCACCTGTCCCACCTATGTGTTGCTCGGCGACGAGCGCGACGGACCGCGCGGGCGCATCGTCATGATCCAGAACATGCTCGAAGCCGGTGTTGCTCCATCGAAGGAAACGGTGCTGCACATCGATCGCTGCCTGTCGTGCCTCGCCTGCCGCAGTGCCTGTCCCTCCGGCGTCGACTATGCGCGCCTGATCGACGAAGCGCGCGTGCACGTTCAGACCACCTATCGCCGGTCCTTGGGCGACAAGATGCTGCGCTGGTTGATCGCGACGGTGATGCCGCGGCCGGTACTTGTTCGTGCCGGCTTGGCTCTGGCCCGACTGTTCGCGCCGGTTGCGTTTTTGTTGCCCGGAAGATTGGCGCTCATGACCGCGATGGGCGCGCACGCGCGTGCAAGGCGCGCCGAAACTCCTCTTCGCGCCATCCTTCCCAATGCCAGACGCATTGCGCTAATGCCGGGCTGCGTACAGCCCGCGCTTGCGCCGCAGATCGATCAGGCAGTCGCGCGCTACCTGGCGCGCCGCGGCGTCGAACTGGTGCCTTTGGAGGGGGCGGGATGCTGTGGTTCTCTGGTGCACCATCTTGGCCGCAGCGAGGACGCAAAGAATTGGGCGCGCCGTGCGATCGAGGCGTTCGAATATGCCGGAGGATCGAATGCATTCGAAGGCGTGCTCATTACCGCGACTGGTTGTTCGGCGCATTTGAAGGATCTCGAACATCTCTTTCTCGATGATCCGTCCTGGCTGCCGCGCGCGCGCGCATTCGCCCAGGCGACGCGTGACTTTCTCGATTTGGCGACGCCTGGCAGCGCCGCGACGTCGCAGCGCCTGCGCGTTGCCTGGCAGGCGCCGTGTTCGCTGCAAAATGGGTTGAAGCTGGCGGCGAATGGCTGGGCGCTGCTCGAAGCCGCCGGATTCGAAATGCTCGACATACCCGAAGGACATCTGTGCTGTGGCTCCGCTGGCAGCTACTCAATTCTGCAACCGGAAATTTCCGGGCGGCTTCGCGCGCGCAAACTTGGCAACATCGCCTTACTGAACGGCGATGTAATCGCCACGAGCAATATCGGCTGTCTCAACCACCTCTCGGGCTCGGACGCACCGCCTGTCGTGCACCTGGCCGAACTTCTGGACTGGGCCGAAGGCGGACCCGAACCGGTGGCGCTGACCGAACGCGTTAGGTAACATCGCTCCATGCGGATCGTGCCTTTACTGATTGCTCTACTGCTGCCGCTCGCGGCCCATGCAGCGAGCGCGCCTGTGGCCCATCCTGCCGTCAAATCGACGCTTGAGTCTCTGTTCGGACAACTGGCGCAAGCACCCTCGCCGGAAGAAGCCAAGCCGATTGAGGAAAAGATCGGCGCGCTATTCATGCAGTCGGGCAGTGCGAGCGTCGACCTGCTTATGTCGCGCGCCGCCGCGGCACAGGCCGCCGGCGATCGCGATACGGCGCGCAAACTTGTCGACGCCGTAACCGACGTGGCGCCGAACTACGCGGAAGGCTGGCACAGCCGGGCCGGACTACAACGCGCCTCAGGCGACGACTCTGGAGCCATGGTCTCGCTCGAACGCGTCATCCTGCTTAATCCGCGCCACTTTGGCGCGCTCGCAGAACTTGGAAACATGCTGGAGGATTACGGCAACAAGGCCGCGGCGCTGAAGCTGTACCGCAAGGCGCTGGAGTACGATCCCCAACTCGAAGGCGCCCGTCGCCATGTCGATGCGCTGACGCGCGAAGTTGAAGGCCAGGGCATTTAGTCCATCGTCGGCCCGACGAATGCCACACGCAGCAAGTTCGTCGAACCGGGCGTGCCGAGTGGAACACCGGCGGTCACGACGATTCGCTCGCCCGGCTTGGCAAAGCCTTCCCGAAACGCAATGCGTGCGGCACGGTCCACAACGTCGTCGAGATCGTGGGCGTCTTCGGTCGTCACGCAGTGCAAGCCCCAGGCAAGCGCGAGACGTCGCGCGGTCTCCACAAGCGGCGTCAGCACTATGATCGGGGCTTCCGGCCGTTCGCGCGCGGCGCGCAATCCGGTCGAGCCGGACTTTGTCCAGCACACGACGGCGCGGGCGTGAATGGTGTGCGTGATTTGATGTACCGCCGCCATGATCGCATCAGCCGTCGTCTCTTCTGGCGCGTTGCGCTGCGACTCCATGATGGAGAGATAGAGCGGGTCGTTCTCGACCGATGTGGCGATGCGATCCATCACCTGAACCGCTTCGACCGGAAAGCCACCGGACGCCGTTTCCGCCGACAACATGACGGCATCGGCGCCCTCGAACACTGCCGTGGCGACGTCAGAGACTTCCGCGCGCGTCGGAACCGGCGCGCCGATCATCGACTCAAGCATCTGAGTCGCCACGACCACCGGCTTTCCCGCGCGGCGCGCGGTGCGGATGATTTGTTTTTGCCGTCCCGGAACGGCTTCGAGCGGAAGTTCGACGCCAAGATCGCCGCGCGCCACCATCAGCGCATCGGCCATTTCTAGGATCTCAGGAAGCTTGTCGAGCGCCTTGGGTTTTTCGATCTTGGCGAGCACCGCGGCGCGGCCGGACACCACTTTCTTCAGCTCCGCCACATCTTCCGCGCGCTGCACGAAGGACAACGCGATCCAGTCGACGCCAAGGTTCAACGCCGCGTCGAGATCGCTGCGATCCTTGGGCGTCATGGCGGGAATCGGCAGGATCGTGTCTGGGAGATTGACGCCCTTGCGATCCCTGATCTCGCCGCCGACCACGACAATGGCTTCGGCCGAATTCTCCGCAACCGATAACAGGCGTAGGCGAATCTTGCCGTCGTCGATCAGCAAGGTGTGGCGCATCTTGATTGCCGAAAAGACTTCGGCATGAGGAATCGGAATGTCGTCGGGCGCCTCCGCGACGACCTTGCGGACAAGCCGGACGCGCTCGCCCTCCTTCAAGAGACGTGCCCCTCCGGCCAGCGTTCCGAGCCTGATTTTCGGCCCTTGCAGGTCGATCAGGATACCGATTGGCCGGCCCACTTCGGTTTCGAGGGCGCGCACCGCGGCATGAAGCTCGCCAAGCATGGTATGCGAGGTGTGGCTCATGTTGATGCGAAAGACGTCCGCGCCGGCATCGAACAGCGCACGCAGACGTTCGCGCGACGCGGTGACCGGTCCCAGCGTCGCGAGTATCTTGGTTTTGCGGCGGCGTCTCATCATCGATCCGAAATTGGGCGACTCGGTGTCGCGCATGGCCGATGGCCTGTCAACGCGCTTGCCGCATAGTCAGGGCCGCGGGATGATCGCAGCGATGACCGATCCGCCCTTCGAACATATCGCGGCCCAGCGCTCCGACTCGCCGTTGCTCTTCGTGTGCGACCATGCGTCGAACGCTCTGCCGGCTGTCTATCAGGGGCTCGGATTGGCACCTGAGCTCTTCGCCACCCATATCGCTTCTGACATTGGCGCGGCGACAGTCACGCGTACTTTGGCCGGTGAATTCGGCGCTCCTGCGATTCTTGCGCGCTGGTCGCGTCTGCTCATCGATCTCAATCGCGGCGCCGACGATCCGACGCTGGTCATGAAGCTTTCCGACGGCAGTATCATTCCGGGAAATGCACAAGCGGATCGCCGAGAAGTGCAGCTTCGCATCGAACGATTCCATGCACCCTATCACGATGCTATCGCTCGTGAGACCGTGGCCATGCGCACTGGCGGTACAATCCCGGTGATCATATCGGTGCACAGCTTCACGCCGGCGTGGAAGGGCCGACCGCGGCCCTGGGAGATCGGCATATTGTGGGATCGCGACGCGCGGGCGGCGCGGCCGATCATGCGCCATCTCGAGCGCGCCGGTTTTGTCGTTGGCGACAACGAACCCTATTCAGGCGAACTCGAGAATGACTGCCTTTATCGCCATGGCACCATGTTGGGTTTCCCCCATGTCCTGATCGAAATCAGGCAGGATCTCATCGGCGACGATCGTTCGGCGCGCGCCATGGCCGGCCGTCTCCAGCCGGTCATTGCGAATGCGCTGGCCGATATGGGTGCGCCCACGATACAATTCACGCGACCTCTGTTGGCCGGAGCAATATCGATGGATGAAAGAACGCGCGAACAGCTGGAAGCTGCTGTATTCCGCAGGCTCGTCGCGCACCTGCGCGCCCGGACCGATGTGCAGAACATCGCTCTCATGACTCTGGCTGGTTTCTGCCGCAACTGCCTTGGCGACTGGTATCGCGATGCGGCAATCGAACGCGGCATTGCCATGGAAAAGGACGCGGCGCGCGAGCTCGTCTACGGCATGCCGCAAAGCGAGTGGAAGAAGCGCTTCCAGAAGGAAGCCTCTGCCGAACAACAGGCCGCCTTCGAGCGAGCGCAAAAGACCCACAGCTAGAATCACGCGGCGACTTGCGCGGCGAGGGGTGCGCACATTAGACGCACGACTTTGGGTCACGGACTTTGGATCCGGGTCGAGTTCGTTTGGAGGACATACGGTGGCGAAATCCGGAATCGCGAAGGAACATTTGCGCTCGTTCGTTGAGCGCATCGAGCGCTTGGAAGAAGAGAAAAAGGCTTTGGCTGACGATATCCGGGAGGTTTACTCAGAAGCCAAAGGCACGGGGTTCGACACCAAAGTCATGCGGCAGGTCGTTCGCTTGCGCAAGATGGAAAGTGCCGATCGCCAGGAGCAGGAAGCCATACTCGACCTTTACCTGAACGCGTTGGGTATGCGCCGCTAGAAACGATTATCCGGCTGCGTGCCGGTGTTGATCGGAAGCGCCGCCGACAACCTCCGTCTCCACCTCGCCCGATTCGATGCCGAGTTCCTTCAACTTGCGATAGAGCGTCGAGCGGCCGATGCCGAGACGGCGCGCAACTTCAGACATGTGGCCGTCATAGCGCGCGATCGCCATGCGAATGACTTCCGATTCGATGTCCTCAAGCTTGCGCATCTGGCCGGCGATGTCGGTTCCCGACAGAGTGTAGGGTGATGCATGCGAAAACGACGACGCTCCGACAGCACCGTTCGCAATTGCACGCGAATCGACAAGTGGTGAAGTTCGGTGCGCCTTCGCTTCGATACCCATGGCCGCTGCGATCTGCGGAAAATCACAAACGTCCAACGTTTCGCCGTCGCACAGAACCACAGCGCGAAAGATCGTGTTCTCGAGTTGGCGGACATTGCCCGGCCAGTTGAAGCGTTCGAGAAGATCGACAGCTTCGGCGGTTAGGCCCGCCATCGTCTTATTCTCTTCGGCCGCGAAGCGCGCGATGAAGTGTCGCGCCAGCTCGGGAATGTCCTCGCTGCGATCGCGCAGTGCGGGTACCACGATGGGGAACACATTGAGACGATAGTAGAGGTCTTCGCGGAAGAGCCCGTCGCGCACGCGAACAGCGAGGTCGCGGTTGGTCGCGGACATGATGCGGACATCGACTTTGACGGGACGCTTGGAGCCGACCGGATCGACTTCGCCTTCCTGCAAAGCGCGCAACAACTTCACCTGCATGTCGAGGCGCAGTTCGCCGATCTCATCGAGGAACAAGGTGCCGCCATCGGCTTCCTGGAACTTGCCCAAATGCTTCTCGGTCGCGCCCGTGAATGAACCCTTTTCGTGGCCGAACAAGATCGATTCGATCAGGTTTTCCGGGATCGCGCCGCAGTTTACGGTGACGAAGGGCCGTCCCGCACGTTCGGACGAACCTTGGATGGCGCGCGCGATCAGCTCTTTGCCGGCGCCGGATTCGCCTTCGATCAGAATTGGAATGTTCGATTGCGCCGCTCTGCGCCCAAGCCGGAAAACTTGCTTCATTTCACCCGATTGGGCGACGAGGTCGTCGAAGGTGAGGCGATTTTCGGTTTTCTTCTTGAGACGCGTGACCTCTCCGGAAAGAACGCCGATCTTGAGTTGATTGCGGATCGAAATGGCGATGCGTTCGGGGCTGGCGGGCTTCACGAGGAAGTCGCTGGCGCCGGCGCGCATCGCTTCCACGGCTGAATCGATTCCGCCCTTAGCGGTCAGTACAATGACGGGAAGATCCGGATTGGTCGGACGCAGTTTGGCAAGAACGTCGAGACCACCGATGTCAGGCATCACGAGATCGAGCAAAACGAGTGCAATCTGCTCGCCACGCGGACCGTTGATGAGGTCGAGCGCCGGACCGCCGCCCGGCGAGGTGACGACCTGCATGCCCGAGCGGGTGATGGCTGTCTCCAGAAGACGGCGCTGCACCGGATCGTCGTCGACAACAAGAATCGTATGCGCCATCGGCCATTTCCCAAAATCGAACAGGGCATGATCGCGCAAGACCGGTAAATGCCGCGTTTAAGACTGTCCTATACCGGAACAATTGGAATAGGCTTAACAAGGTGTGAACGAGCGGCGAGATGAGCCAAACTGACTATTGGGAGTTCTTTGCCGCAGACGCAAAACGCACCGGAAGCCTCGTTTACTCGCGGATCGCGGAGGGCATTGGCCGCGACGAGGAATTGAAGGCGCTGTGCGCCAACGCGCGTCCGGGCCAACCATACGCCAATATGATCCTCGGAGCCGTTCATTTTCTCCTGCTGCGAGGAGATCAGCATCCGCTGAAGCGTTTCTACGGCACGGTCGGGGGCGAGGTGCCGGCGGAATGCGAAGACCCTTTTTCGGATTTTCGGGATTTCGTGCTGTCGCACCGCGAGGCGGTTCAGACGCTGATCGCGACGCGCGTGACCAACACCAATGAAATCGGGCGAAGCGCTTTGCTGCATCCCGGCTTCCGCGCCATTGCGAGCAAAATCGATCGTCCTCTGTCCCTGATCGAAATCGGGCCAAGCGCCGGTTTGAACATGATTTGGGATTCCTTCGGCGTGCGCTATCGCAAAGACGGAGCGATCAAGGCGTCGATCAATGAAGAGGCGCCTTTGATCATCGAGTGTGAACTGCGCGGAGACCACCGACCGCCGACGGGTGCGCCACCCTCGATCGCCGGTCGCGTCGGTCTCGAACTCAATCCGGTCGATCTCGCGAATGCGGACGATCGCGATTGGCTGCGAGCCTTGATCTGGCCCAACCAGGTCGCTCGCCTGGAACGACTGAATCAAGCGATTAAGCTGTTCGCGGCACACCAGCCGCTTATCAAAGCGGGTGACGCCCTGACGCTGTTGCCGGATGTGCTGGCCGCCGTTCCGCCAACCGAATCGCCTTGCGTCTACCACACCATCGCGATCTATCAGTTTTCGCGCGCGATGCGCCACGCGCTCGACGACATTCTCACGATTGCCGGCTTGCGCCGACCCGTGTGGCGGCTTTCGTTTGAGTATGATGGCGAGCTCTACATCTTGTCGGCAATCCGTTATGCCGACGGCACACGGCAGGAAATTCGCCTGGCGAGTTGTCATCCACACGGAACTTGGCTTGAGTGGCTCGCATAATCGATGAGAATGCGATGATGAGCTCTATCTCGTTCGACTCTGGCACGACTGTTCCTTACCAGGAGTCGCGTTGATGTCCGACGCGCCGACCCTGCCGCCGATCCCCGGCGTGCTTCCTGACACCGAAAAAGAGATGTTTTCGATCGCGGCGACGCAGGGGCCGCTGGCGCCGCTCGACGGAGCACCGCCTCCTGCGCCCAAATGGTTCGAAGAAGCGGTAGCGACCAGGCCCGAAAGCAATATCATCCGAGTTGGTGGCGCGAACATCCACTATTCGCGCTGGGGCGATCGCTCGCGTCCTGGTCTCCTCCTGGTCCACGGCAATGCGGCGCACGCTCATTGGTGGGACTTCATCGCGCCGTTCCTGGCGCGCGACTACAACGTCGCGGCGATGGATCTTTCCGGAATGGGCGATAGCGACTGGCGGCCCGACGGTTACGCCATGGAGCTCTTCGCGCGCGAGGAGATCGCGGTTTGCGAAGATGCGGGCATGTTCAAGCTCGACGAGCCTCCCGTCATAGTGGCGCACAGTTTCGGGGGCTTCGTGACGATGTTGACCGGCGGCCTCTACGGCGACCGCCTCGCCGGCGTGGTGATCGTCGATTCACCCGTCAATCCACCGGATCGGCCCGGCGGTCCGCCCAAGCGCGAGATCAAGCCGCACAACGTCTATCCGTCGCTCGCAGGCGCCATGGCGCGGTTTCGCCTGATGCCGCCGCAGACCTGCGACAATCTCTACATCGTCGACTGGGTGGCGCGGCATTCGCTGAAGGAAGTCGCGGGCGGCTTCACCTGGAAGTTCGATCCCGCAATCTGGCAGCGCTTTTCCATCGGAGACACGGCTGAGCGCCTCAAGGCAACGCGCTGCCGCATCGCCGTTTTCAGAGGCGAACATTCGGTGCTGCTGCCGCCGCAAATCGGGGAGTACATGTTCAACTTGCTGGGTCGTTCCGCTCCGATGGTCGAAATCCCGCAAGCACAACACCACATTATGCTGGACCAGCCGCTCGCGCTGGTCGCAGCCCTCCGCGCGCTCCTCGCCGATTGGGAACATTCCACCGCCACACGAAAGGTCCAATAGCAGCGGCGTTTTGAACGTTGTGCGTCTTCGTTCAGTTGCTATAGTCCCGCCCGTTCGATTAGGGGACGAAAATGGCCGCAGACGGCGATTCTCACGATGATCGCGGATCTATGGATATCACCGAGCACCTGAAGGCTTGGGCTGGTTTCACCAGTTTCGTCCAATGGTCGATCTTGGGCATATGCGTCGTCATGATCCTCCTCGCTATTTTCCGCACGCACGGCTGATCAAGAGTCCATGAAACTGGCCATCCTTAAGGAGCGCCGCGACGGCGAGACCCGTGTCGCGGCGTCGGCGGAAACCGTCAAGAAACTGAAAGGCCTCGGCCTCGATGTGGCGGTGGAGGCTGGCGCGGGCGCTGCGGCCCGCGTCTCAGATGCAGACTATCAATCCGCCGGCGCGACCATCGCACCGGACAGCGCTTCTGTTTTGAGCGACGCGGACATCGTTCTGTCGGTCCGCTCTCCCGATGCGTCTCAAATCTCTGCCATGAAGAAGGGTGCCGTGCTCGCGGCTCTTCTCGCTCCGTATACGGACAAAGAAACACCAACACGGCTCGCGGCGCAGGGCGTGAACGCTTTCGCCATGGAATTCCTACCGCGGATCAGCCGCGCCCAGGCAATGGACGTGTTGTCCAGCCAGGCCAACCTCGCCGGATACAAGGCGGTGATCGATGCAGCGGCGCAATTTGGTCGCGCCATGCCGATGATGATGACGGCGGCCGGCACCATTGCGCCGGCGCGCGTGCTGGTCATGGGTGTCGGTGTTGCTGGCCTGCAAGCCATTGCCACTGCGCGGCGCTTGGGTGCAATCGTCTCGGCCACGGACGTACGTCCAGCCACCAAGGAGCAGGTCGAATCGCTCGGCGCGACATTCGTCGCCGTCATGGATGAGGAATTCAAGAATGCTCAGACCGCTGCCGGCTATGCCAAGCCGATGTCGGCCGAATACCAGGCAAAACAAGCGGCGCTGATGGCGGAAACCATCAAAAAGCAGGATATCGTCATCACGACCGCTCTCATTCCCGGTCGCAAAGCGCCGATCTTGGTGAGCGAAGAGATGATCAAGACGATGAAGTTGGGCTCGGTCATTGTCGACCTCGCGGCCGAGCAGGGCGGCAACACACCGCTGACGAAACCGGGAGAAGTGTACGAGATCCATGGCGTGACCATCATGGGCTACACCAATCTTCCCGGCCGCCTAGCCGTCGACTCCTCGGCACTTTATGCGCGCAATCTTTTCAATTTTGTCTCGCTCATCGTCGACAAGAAAACAGGCGCCCTTGCCCTCGACTGGGACGATGAAATCGTAAAAGGCGCCGGTCTGACGCGCGATGGCGAAGTCGTGCATCCCGCGCTGAAAGGCTGACAGCTATGGAACTGGTCGATCCGATTGTCTTTCGCCTGACGATTTTCGTGCTTGCGATCTTCGTCGGCTACTTCGTGGTGTGGAGTGTCACGCCGGCGCTGCATACGCCGCTGATGAGCGTTACCAACGCCATTTCATCGGTAATCGTGGTCGGCGCTCTCATCGCGGTCTCCGTGACGACGATCGGTTCTTCGTCCTGGACGTCCAAGCTACTCGGCTTCGGAGCCTTGGTTCTTGCCTGCGTCAATATCTTCGGCGGCTTCCTGGTCACCGCGCGCATGCTCGCGATGTACAAGAAGAAAGAGAAGTGAGCGCGCGATGAAGTCCGATCTCGCAGCTCTCGCCTACCTCGTTTCGGGCATCCTCTTCATCTTGGCGCTGCGCGGACTGTCCTCGCCTGCTTCATCGCGAGCCGGCAACCGAAACGGCATGATCGGCATGGCGATCGCGGCTGCGACCACCCTGTGGGTGGCCAATGTCGTCGACGCGCTGACCTGGGGCATGATCATCGCCGGAATCGCCATTGGCGGCAGCATCGGCGCCGTCATCGCGCGTCGTATCGCGATGACCGCCATGCCGCAGCTTGTCGCAGCATTCCACTCGCTGGTCGGTCTCGCGGCCGTTCTGGTCGCGGGCGCGGCGCTCTATTCACCACAGGCCTACGGCATCGGCAGCGAGGGCGCGATCCGGATGCAGAGCCTGATCGAGATGAGTCTCGGCCTCGCCATCGGCGCCATCACCTTTGCCGGTTCGCTGATCGCCTTCGCCAAGCTCAACGGCAACATGTCCGGCGCGCCGATCCTTCTGCCGGCGCGACATGTTTTGAACATTCTGATTTTCGGAACGATTCTCTCGCTCATCGAGCTGTTTGTCTTGCAGCAGCCAATTTGGGCCTTCTGGGCGATTGCTGTTCTGTCGTTCATCTTCGGCATCACATTGATCATTCCCATCGGCGGCGCGGACATGCCGGTCGTCATTTCGATGCTCAACTCCTATTCCGGTTGGGCTGCCGCCGGCATCGGCTTCACGTTGGAGAATTCGGCCCTGATCATCACCGGCGCGCTGGTCGGCTCGTCGGGCGCGATCCTCTCCTACATCATGTGCAAGGGCATGAATCGCAGTTTCATTGCCGTGATCCTGGGTGGTTTCGGCGGCGAGACAGCGGGTCCCGCCAGCACGGCCGATGCAAGACCCGTGAAACAAGGCTCGGCGGACGACGCAGCCTTCATCATGAAAAATGCCGGCTCCGTGATTGTCGTGCCGGGTTACGGAATGGCCGTGGCTCAGGCGCAGCACGCGGTGCGCGAAATGGCCGATATGTTGAAGAAGGAAGGCGTGAAGGTTTCGTACGCCATCCATCCTGTTGCCGGACGCATGCCCGGCCACATGAACGTGCTGCTCGCCGAAGCGAACGTGCCGTATGATGAAGTCTTCGAGCTGGAGGATATCAACTCGCAATTCGCCCAGGCCGATGTCGCCTACGTCATCGGCGCCAACGACGTGACCAATCCATCGGCCAAGACCGATCCGAAATCGCCGATCTACGGCATGCCCATACTTGACGTGGAAAAGGCGAAGACGGTTCTTTTCGTCAAGCGCGGCATGGGGTCCGGTTATGCCGGCGTGGAGAACGAGCTGTTCTTCCGCGACAACACCATGATGCTGTTCGGCGACGCCAAAAAGATGACCGAAGAAATCGTCAAGGCGTTGGGCTAAGAGCCGTGTCGATCCGCCCCGTGCGTTTGCCGGACGACAAGAATGCTATTCTCTCATTCATCGATGGCATGCAGCAGTTCGAACATGCGCTCGAACCGGACAGGCGTATTGATGCGACGGTTGCCGAGGAGTTCTTCACGGTAATATTTGCGCGCCTTAGGGCCCGCGGTGGCGTCGCGCTCGCATATGAAGAGCAAGGTTCGCCCGTTGGATGGGCCGTGGTTTATCGCGACGAAAATGACGTCTATGTGCAATCCGACGAGCGTCAATTCGCGCTCATCTCGGAGCTATTTGTTGTCGAAGCGGCACGCGGACGTGGAATCGGCAAGACTCTCATCGCCGCTTGCGAGGAGTGGGCCCGCGACCAGGGCCTGAACGTTGTCATGATCAACGTACTGCGGGACAATCGGCGCGCGGAAAAAATCTATCGTGCGGCCGGGTTTGAAACCTACTATACCGGCTTGCGAAAATATCTGCGGTGAACACGCGCCGGTTACCATGTCGAGCGGAGGAAGAACGCAACCGAGATGACAGAGGCAAACATTGCGGGATTGCGCCGCGAATGGCTCGCGGCACGTATATTTGTCGTCCTCGGCGGGTTGCTGCTCGTCGCGATTATTGTCCTGGCCGTGTTGTCCGCACCCAGCGTGCCAGTGCAGACCCCGACGCAGAACACTGCAATCGCACCGGCAATGGCACGGAGACTCTGCACTGCTGGCTTGGCATCGGCGCAGGCGTTTGCACTGGTTCCGGCCTACACCAAGCTTGCCGGCGACTTCGTGCAGCTGGGCGCGGTGAAAGGCCGCTACATCTGCTTCGCGCAGACCGATGCGGCGCGCTATCAGATCGCGTTCGATTTGATGTGCCGGGATCTGAACCGGCCGAACTGCGTGCGACTATTCAGCGTGGTGCAAGATGGAACTGGCGCGATCTATCAGCGACACTAAAGTTCGCTGACGCGTCCGAGTTTGCAGATGTGCTTCCACTCTTCGCTGGTGACCGGCTGAACCGACAGCCGCGAGAACGTCACGAGTGTCATTTTGGCGAGCTTTGGATCGGTCTTGGCGTACGCGAGCGTTACGGGGTTCGACAACTCCGCGACCGCCTTGACGTCGACCAGTCCGAACTTTCCCGTCTCGTCGGTAGGATCGGGTCGATATTCGCCGATTACTTCGACGATGCCGACGATTTCGCGCGCTTCGCCTGAATGGTAGAAAAAGCCGCGCTCGCCCTTCTTCATCTTCATCATATTGGCCTTGGCCTGGTGGTTGCGCACGCCGCTCCACGGCTCGCCCTTGGCGCCCTTCTTCTTCTGCATAGCCCAGGACCAGGTCTCAGGTTCGGATTTGAACAGCCAGTATGCCATCGCACGTCTCCTAAAACTTCGCCTCGCAGCCGTTGAAAGTTGGCTTCCACGGACGCACGTCGGAGTGCGCGAACAAGCCGGCTTTCACATAGGGATCATCGGCGTGCCAGGCGCGCGCCGCATCCAGATTGTCGGCCTCGAGGATGATCATGCTTCCAGACATGTCGCCTTTGGCGTCGAGGAACGGCCCACCGAGTCGAACGCAGTCGGTTTTCTTGGCGTACGCGAAATGGGCATCGCGCGTCGCCATGCGCAGCGCCAGCGCGTTGTCCTTGTCGATGGCCGTCACAATGAAGAGCATGGCGAGGGTCCTGGGTGGGTTGCACATCGATTTTAGCGCCTGGCGCGTGGCGGCCAATGGCTTTGTTGTCACTCCGGCCGCAACGGTCGCGCCATCAGCCGTTCAAGTGCGATCGCCGCCTCGAGTGAGCCGTCGAGCACTGCGCTGATCGCCTCTGCGATCGGCAATTCGACGCCATGGCGGCGCGCGCGGGCGACGAGCGCCGGCGCGGTTTCGACACCTTCGGCGAGCGGCGCATCGGGCGCGCGAAGCTCCGCGAGGGGCGTTCCCAGACCCAGTCTTCGACCAAAGGCAAAATTGCGCGACGAAGGACTTGTGGCGGAAAGGACCAGATCACCGAGTCCGGACAACCCCATGAACGTCTCCAGCCGGCCGCCTATCGCGGTGCCGAGGCGCGTCAGTTCGGCAAAGCTGCGGGCAAGCAGCGCGGCACGTGCACTTTCGCCGAGACCCAGTCCATCGGCGACTCCACACCCGATTGCGTAGACGTTTTTCGCTGCACCGCCGAGCGCTACTCCGATCAGATCGTCGCTCGCGTAAGGACGAAATTGAAGATGACCAAGACTTGCTTGCAGCCGTTCGGCGATATCGATACGTGCGGCGACCGTGACAGCCGTCGGCAGACCGTGGGCGACGTCGCGGGCGAAAGAAGGTCCCGACAGGATCGCTGCCTGGGCGGCAGGGGCCGCCTGCGCAAGGACCTCGGTCAGCAGGAGCGCGCTACCGCGTTCGATACCTTTGGCACACAACACCAGCGGCGTTTGAGCGCCCAGCAACGGAGCAAGTTTCACGAGCATCGTTCGCAGATGCTGCGCGGGCGTGGCAAGCAGGATCGCATCGGCTTGGGCCGCCACCCGCAACTCAGAGGTTGCGAGCACCGTGTTCGGCAGCATCACGTCCGGCAGGTACTGAGCGTTGACGCGAGCGGATCGGATCGAATCGACGATTTCCGGTTCCATCGCCCAGAGTGTCACAGAACGACCGGCTTGCGCTGCAGTCAGGGCCAGCGCGGTTCCCCATGCGCCTGCACCGATCACTCCGATGTTCCTATAAGCTATTGTTCTATCAGTAGAAATAGGCATTTTGCGTTCCATTGGTGCATTGCAAAAGATTGAACGCTTTGTTGATTATTCAGAAATTGTCACTATCTTTGACTGAGAAAAGAAAAAAATTGCTTGGGTTGGAAACGGGACATGACAGAAAAAATCTCCATGCGCGATCAGATCGTCGGTGCTGCCAAAAAGCGGTTTTCGCATTTCGGCTATGCCAAGACGACCATGGCCGAAGTGGCGGGAGACTGCGCCATGTCCCCCGGCAACTTATACAGGTTCTTTCAGGGCAAACTCGACATCGCCGAAGCGATCGCCACCGAAGACTATTCGAGACATCTCGACCATTTGCGCAAACTGGCGGTCGCGCCTGGAAAGGATGCGCGCACGCGCTTGCACGATCTTTTGTTTGAGGAGCTGCGCCGCACCTACCATAAACTCGAAAAGGATCCGCGGGCGTTCGAAATGGCGCGGGTCATCGCGAGCGAGCGTCCGACGTTCGCCAACTGGATGCTGGAAAATGAACGCAAGATCCTGATCGATCTCCTCGAAGAGGCAGAGCGTCGCGGCGAATTCTCCGTCGCGAACAAAGAATTCACTGCCGAAATGGTACAGTCGGCGACGATGAAGTTCCGTTATCCGCAGCTCTGGTCGAAGCTGACCTTGCCCAAGCTCGAGCGCGAGCTGGAGGGTGTCATAAACCTGCTCAGCGATGGACTTTGCCCACACATTACCGCGATGCATGGCAGCCATCAGGAAGCAGTCGCCTGATCCAGCCTAGCTCCCGCCGCAAAGCTTGCGTAAGAGAGCGCATGCGCAGGATCGTTTTGACATTTTTTGCATTCGTCGCCGCCCCGCTCCTGATGGGTGCGGGCCATCCGGCGCCGCCGCATCGGCTCGCGGTTAGCGATTCCGACCGGGCGGTGCTGGATGCCATCAGCGCTCGGCTGAATGAAGTCGCCACGCTCAAGGGCGATTTCGTCCAGGTCAATCCCAATGGCAACCTGACGCAGGGTGTTTTCTACATCGCCAAGCCGGGCAGGATGCGCTTCGAATATAAGCCGCCGACGCCGACACTGATCGTCGCCGACGGCAGGACTGTCGCCGTGGCCAACACAAAGTTGAATACGGTCGACCGCTATCCGCTTTCGGAAACGCCGCTCGGACTTGTGCTCGGCAAGGACATCGACTTGAAGAACGAGACGGCGCTCGTCAGCGTGGAGCATCAACCCGGAACGATCGTGATAGGCGCGCGCAGCAACGGCAATATGAACCGTGCCAACATCACGCTCGTATTTTCCGATCCTGGTTACGAATTGCGTCAGTGGACGGTAACCGACAATCAGGGATTGGTGACAACGGTTGCGCTGCGTGATCTTGAGCCGGGCGCCACATTGGCCGCATCGCTCTTTCTGTTGCCAGACAAGAACCCCTTCGCACGGCACACGCAGGAGTGAATCGATGGGTCGCTTGCCCGTGGTCGGATTTCCTTGCGATCGTCGCTTGCTCGGAAAACATCCATTTCACCTGGTGGGAGAGAAATACATCGCGGCCGTGCGTGAGGGCTCGGGGGCTCTGCCGCTTCTCATTCCGGTGCTGGATCCGGCGCTCGCAACAAACGAATTGCTTGAAAGCATCGACGGGCTGTTCTTCACGGGTTCGCCGTCCAATGTTGCGCCGAGACATTATGGCGGCGCTCCTGCGCGAGACGGCGTGATGCAAGACGAGCATCGCGACGCCACCGCGCTGCCGCTACTGAAGGCCGCGATCGCGGCCGGCAAACCCGTGCTCTGCGTCTGCCGCGGATTCCAGGAACTAAACGTCGTGCTCGGTGGCACGCTGCATCAGCATGTTGAGGAGGTGCCGGGCAGGGCCGATCATCGCTCGCGCGACGACGCTCCGCTCGACGTTCAATACGGACCGGCTCATCCCGTTCACGTGCATCACGGCGGACTGCTGGCGCACATGACGAAGCTGAAGACGTTCCCGGTCAATTCCTTGCATTCGCAGGGTATCGATCGTCTGGCGCCGGGTTTGCGCGTGGAAGCGGTAGCGCCGGACGGCCAGGTCGAAGCGGTGTCGCTTCCTTCGGCAAAAGGGTTCCTTTTCGCGGTGCAGTGGCATCCGGAGTGGGCGTGGTCGGAGAGTCCCGTCTCGCGGGCAATCTACGGCGCCTTTGGCGATGCGCTGCGTGCCAGCACAAATGCCGAAAGCCATTCTCCGGTGGGTTGACAGAGAGTAAGTGGTGACTTACTGTAAGTCATGGCTTACGGAAATGCCTTGACCGCGCTGGCCGATCCCACACGACGCGGAGTCCTGGAGTCGCTGCGCGCCGGACCACGCGCGGTTGGCGAAATTGCCCAAGGCATGACGGTGAGCCGCCCGGCAGTATCGCAGCATCTCAAGGTGCTGAAGGAGGCGGGACTGGTGACGGATCGCCCTGAAGGCACGCGACGGGTCTACTACCTCGATCCCAATGGATTGGCGCCGCTGCGCGCCTGGCTCGATCAGTTCTGGGATCAGGCCCTGATCGCCTTCAAGGCAGAAGCAGAGAAATCGTCGAACGCGGAGAAGCTCAAATGACCAAGGCATTCGCCATCGCGCCCGTGCGCAAAACGCTCGTCGTGCACGCAAGCCAATCCCACGCTTTTGATGTGTTCACGAACCGGCTCGACAGCTGGTGGCCGAAGGGCCACGGCATAGGCGCCACGCCAGTCAAGCAATCCTTCATCGAGCCGCGCAAGGGCGGCCGCTGGTACACGACGCACGAAGACGGCAGCGAAACGGTCGTCGGCCACATGCTCGCCTGGGAACCGCCACAGCGCATCCTGTTCAGCTGGGAAGTCAGTGCCGAGTGGAAGCCCGATCCCAGCGTCGCGTCTGAAGTCGAAATCACGTTTATCGCCGAGAGTCCGCGAACCACGCGCGTGCACCTCGAGCACAGGAACTTTGAAGTTCTCGGCAAGGAAGGCGGCGAAAAGATGCGCGGCAGTGTCGACGGTGGATGGCCGGGGCTGCTGGAACTCTTCAAAAAGAGCGCGGAAGGTTGAATCCCGAAGGACAGAAAGCGATGACACGCATGATGCACTTGCTTCTCGGTTTTTTGCTCGCGTCTGCGCTTGTGCTGCCGGCGCGTGCGGCGGTCAGCGATTCCGCCGCGAACGGATTTTCGGTGGTTGAGACAGCTCACATCGCCGCAATGCCCGACAAGGTCTATGCCGCGCTCATCACACCGTCGCACTGGTGGAGTGCGTCCCACACTTTCTCGCACGACGCTGCCAACCTTTCTCTCGATGCGACCGCCGGCGGATGCTGGTGCGAGAAACTTCCAAACCAGGGCTCTGTGCAGCATCTCGTGGTGGTCCATGCCGTTCCGGGCCATTCGCTGGTGATGCGTGGCGCGCTCGGGCCGTTGCAAGGGCTCGGCGTCAACGGCGCCATGACGATCACGCTGAAACCCGCAGCCGACGACACCGACCTGTCGCTGACCTACAATGTCGGCGGCTATCTCAAGGACGGTCTTGCAAGCTGGGCAAGTCCCGTCGACAGCGTGCTTGCCGAGCAGGTCGTGCGTCTCAAATCGTTCGTCGAGACCGGCGAGCCGCTCGCGAAATCTCATTGATCACATTCCAGACTGCCAGGGAGAACGGACATGACTATCAAGTTGCATGTGTTTCCACTTAGCCCGCGCGCCTTCAAAGTGTTGTTTGCCGCCAATCATCTCGGCATTGACTATGAAATGGCCTTCGTCGATCTCCCCGGACAAGCCCAGAAGACGCCGGGATACACGGCCCTCAACCCTAATCAGCGCATGCCGGTGCTCGAAGACGATGGCTTCGTGCTCTGGGAGTCGAATGCGATCGTTCAGTACCTCGCCTCTCTGCGCCCGCAGTCTGGTTTGCTGCCGGCCGACCTGAAGGCGCGCATGACGGCCGTGAAGTGGCAGTTCTGGGAATCCGCTCACTTCGACCCGGCGTGCGCGATTTTCATGTTCGAGCGCATCGTCAAGCCGGCATTCGGACGTGGCGAAGCGTCTCCGCAAGAGCTCGAGCGCGGAGCAGAGTTGATGGTCCGGCTTGGTCCCGTTCTCGACGCCGCCTTGCAGAAGACCCGTTACGTCGCGGGCGACGCTCTGACCGTGGCCGACATTTCGCTGGGAGCGACACTCGTCTCGGCCGACCAGGCGAAAATGCCGATCGAGCCTTATCGCGCCATCCAGCGCTGGCGTGCCGAACTTTCCCAACTTCCCGGCTGGATCAAAGCCGCTTCGCTGATGCGGCCGCCCGCTTGACGCCATCGACGTGACGGTCGAAGCGCGCGCTGCTAGGCTTGTTCCATGAGTGCCAAGCGCGCCCTGCTCATTCTTTGTGCCAGGATCGGGTTCAATCCGTAGTTCCCGCCGGATGCGCGCGCGCGTCCGGACAGTGCTCCCCCTTCGAACTCCTTCTGGAGTATGCGCACATGACCGCGCACCGCAGCAATCAAACGAAACATTGGCAGGCGCTCGATGCGGCGCATCATGTCCACCCCTTCTCCGACACCGCCGCGCTCAACAAGGAAGGTGTTCGCATCATCACACGCGGCAAGGGAGTCTATCTCTGGGACTCCGACGGCAAAAAAATCATCGACGGAATGGCTGGCCTGTGGTGCGTACAGGTCGGCTACGGCAACGAAGAGTTGGCCGAAGCCGGATATGAAGCGCTGAAAACGCTTCCCTTTTACAATCACTTCTTCAAGACCTCGAACCCGTGGACCATCGAACTGGCGGCGAAACTTTCGACGCTCCTTCCCGCGGGACATGAGCACATCCTTTTTGCAAATTCCGGATCGGAGGCCAATGACAGCGCTCTGAAGCTGATCCGATATTTCTGGAATCGCGAAGGCAGGCTGGACAAGAAGATTCACCTGTCTCGCGACTATTCCTATCACGGTGTCACCTTTGCCGCGGCCTCGCTCTCCGGCCTTACGCCGATGCATCCGCAATGGGACCTGCCGCTGCCCGGCTTCGAGAAAGTGCCGACGCCCTATTGGTACGGTGCCAAAGCGGCGGGGTTCGGCGACATCGACGCCGACGCCTTCGGTCTTCTCATTGCGAGCAAGCTCGAAGAGAAAATTCTCGAACTCGGGCCCGAGCGCGTTGCGTCGTTCTCGGCGGAGCCGATTCAAGGCGCAGGCGGCGTGATCTTTCCGCCAGCGACATACTGGCACGAGGTGCAACGAATTTGCGCCAAGTACGACGTGCTTCTGCATCTCGACGAAGTGATCACCGGTTTCGGCCGCACCGGGGAGTGGTTCGGCGCTCAGACCTATCGGATCGCACCCGACATCATGGTGATGGCCAAGGGTCTGTCGTCCGGCTACCAGCCGATTTCGGCCATCTCGCTCGGAGCGAGGATGTCGACGACGATCCTAAACTCCAATGAAGAGCTGGTGCACGGCTACACGTATTCGGGGCATCCGGTTGCGAGCGCAGTGGCACTGAAGAACCTCGAAGTCATCGAGCGCGACAAGTTGGTACCGCGCGTCAAGCATCAGATCGGTCCCTACCTCCAGTCTCGGTTGCGCGAGACGTTTTGCGATCATCCTCTTGTCGGCGAAGTGCGCGGGCACGGACTTCTTGCCGCGATAGAACTGGTGCGTGACAAAAAAGAGCGGCGGTTTTTCCCCGACCCCGGCAATATTGGAACGCAATGCCGGAACTACTGCTTCAACGATGGCCTCATCTGTCGTGCGATTCGCGATACGATGGTTTTGGCGCCGCCGCTGGTGATCAGCAACGACGAAGTTGACGAGATCATCATGAAATTGAAGTCTGCGGTCGACCGAACTGCGAAGGATTGCGACAAATTCTGAGCCGTTCACGTTCCCGTGTGGTGCAAAAAACGGCTGCATTCCGGGAAGAATTTTTGCCGCGGGCAGGCAACTTTTTGCCCAAAGAAAAAACCACTCAATCGTGTCTGATTTGTCGCAGTCATTAAAAATAGTCCAGTAATCCGGTATCTGGAAAAAATAGTTGCAATGTGTGTCTTCGGTGCATAGGTTCAACTTTGAAGGATGGACAAAGTCCGGCAAGCACTGCCCCCCGCTCGCAAGCCGGGCAACATCCTTCGCGGTGTCGGTCATCCCCTCCCGGCACCAGCGCATGAAAGCGCATAAGGCGCCCGGTCGGCCCCCCGACCGGGCGTTGCGTTTTCTGGCCTAGGGCGGCGTGACGCGGCGAAGCGTGAGGTTGATCCGGCCGCCCGAAGGCAAAAGCCTCGAACTCCCTGCAATCACCCGGTCGATTCCATGAAACATGCGTCGCGCCGGACCTCCGAAAGTCAGGACGTCGCCAGAGACGAGCTTCACACGTTCAGTTGGTCCCTTCCGCGTTGGACCGCCGAAGCGAAACAGCGCCTCATCGCCAAGCGAGACGGACACGACCGGCGCGTCGATGGCTGCCTCGTCGCGATCTTGATGCGCGCCCATTCGTGCACCTTGGCCGTAGAGGTTGACGAGGCAGCATTCAGGCGGCGACGCATAGTTCGCGACGACCCGCCAAAGGTCGAGCAACAGGTCCGGAATGGCTGGCCATGGTCGTCCCGTTCCGGGATGGCAAGGCGTGTAGCGGTATCCTTTCGTGTCGGATATCCAGCCGAGCAGCCCGAAGTTTGTTTCATCGACGGAAAACGGCTTTCCCGATCTTGGCATGGCCGGGCGATAGAACGGCGCTTCTTGTGCCAGGCGCATGACCTCCTTGCGCAACTCTTCCTGCGCGGGCTGGCCATAATATTCGCGCCATAGAGCCACGCCGGGCGCCAGCGCGATCGGCCTTACCATTGCCATCTGCTGCCGACGGGCCGTTCGAAAATCCCTTTGAACGTGCCGTGATGGCCTCTTTCTTCCAGCCAGCTCTTCAGCCGTGCCGGATCGTAGCTGTCGCGCGTCCACTCTGCGATCGGACGTCCCGCCGCTTCGGCCGCTGCGAAGGCGATAAAGGGCTGCAGCCAGCGCTGATGCTGCTTGGGGAAATGCAGGTATGGAAGGCGCGCGAACTGAGCCAGCGCTTTTTCGCGCGCGGCCCAGCCCTCGCGATGAATCAGATAAAGCGCTGCCGCGAAACTCGTGCGGTCCTGTCCGCCCGAGCATTTGATCAGCAAGGGCTGCGGCGCCGAATCGAAGGCGTCAAACAGCGCCACCAGCATGTCGCGGCGCGGCAGATGTCGCGAATCGAGCATCACGTCGATGTGCCCCACGCCGTGCGCTTCGCAAATGCGCCGCTCATAGCGCCACCAGCCGAATTTCGGATTGGGGCCGCGCAGATTGATCAGGCTCTTGATGCCGTGACGCGTGAGGAAAGGCCCCAGGAAACCGGCATAGGCTTGTGCCGCGCGAGCTGCTTCGCCGGGCACAATCCAGTGAAAATTATACAGCACATCGCTTGGGCCGCGCATGGCGCCTGTGTAGCGGCGTGCGCTATCATCCGCAATCTGCCGTCGCGAGAGGAAAATCGCGTGCCGCTTAAGACGTTGTTGCGCCGTTGGGAATGGCTCACGCTGTTTGCCATCGGCGCATTTGCCATCCTCTTTTTCCTGGACAGCGCGTTGAAGAGCGCAACCGGCTTCGGCACCGTCGACCTCCAATCGGCGCAATCGGCAGCGGACTTCAAGCGGATCTTCTTTGCCTGGATCGTGCAGAAACACGCCGCTATCGCCGGCTTCAGCCTCGGCTTCGATTATCTCTTTATGCCGCTCTACGGCTTGTCATTCTTCTATTCCGCCATCATCGCGCGCGAAGCATTCGCGCCGAAGAAGGGCGTGGCGCGGCGACTGATGAACTATCTCGCGCTGGTGCCGCTGGCGGGAGCGCTTTGCGACGCGGCGGAGAACGCGCTCGAATTTTCCATGCTGGTCAACGGTGCGACCGACGGGATGGCCGCGCTCGCTTACCGGGCAACCAACGCCAAGATGATCTGCTTTTATGTCGGGCTCCTTCTTCTGGCTGCTGCTTTGGCAGGATTCTTCAAGTTGCGGGCTCCGAAGAAGGAAGACGCGATCGCAAGCTGATCGCGATTGAGCCGGTGCGAAGTGCCGCGCAGCGGCGGTTCGGGAAGGTGCCTTGACCCCGCAACTTCGCTCAGTATATTGCGCGCCTCCCAAAGGACTCGGCGTCTTTGGGAAGTTGCACATTTCCAAGGACTTAACCCATGTTCGCGGTAATCCGCACCGGCGGCAAGCAATACAAGGTGGCCAAGGACGATGTCCTTGTCATCGAGAAGGTTGCTGGCGATGTCGGTTCGACCCTCAAGATCGACGAAGTCCTGATGCTCGGCGGCGACAAGCCCAAACACGGCGCGCCGCTGATTTCGGGTGCGTCGGTCGCCTGCGAGATCATCGCCCAGGGCAAGGGCGAGAAAGTCATCGCGTTCAAGAAAAAGCGCCGCAAGAACACGCATCGTAAGCGCGGACACCGTCAGCCCTTCACCAAGGTGAAGGTCACCGGCATCACCGCGGCCTAGAGTTTCAGGAACTAACGTCATGGCACACAAAAAAGCAGGCGGTTCTTCGCGCAACGGACGCGACTCAGCGGGTCAGCGTCTCGGCGTGAAACTGTATGGCGGCGAAAAGATCGCCGGCGGCAACATCATCGTGCGCCAACGCGGCACCAAGTTCTGGGCCGGCGAAAATGTCGGCATGGGCAAGGATCACACGCTCTTCGCGCTTTGCGACGGTCAAGTGTCGTTCAAGTCGGGCTATAAGCGCCGCACCTACGTATCGGTGATTAACGCGATGAACCCGGCGACGAAGAACGCAGCGGAATAGGCGGCTGAAGACATAGGCCGCCAAGAAATTGGCGGCCCATAATCGGGAGGGAGATGGTCCGCCGTCTCCCTTTTTTATTCCTCCCGCAACGGAGGAACGTGTCATGAAAAGAATACTGGAAACCGAACGACTGCTGTTACGCCCGCCGGAGCGGCGCGATATCTCCGCATTCGTGCCGCTGATCGGCGATTTCGACGTGGCGAAGAATCTCGCAAACGTGCCGCATCCTTACGCGGAATCAGACGCGATCGAATGGCTATCGCGCCTGGACGAGCGCCACGCGCGCAGCGAGGCGTTTCAGTTCGGCGTCACACGCAAGAGCGACGGCGCCTATTTGGGCGGCTGTGGACTCCATCTCAGCGACGACGAATACGAACTCGGCTATTGGTTCGGCAAACCGTACTGGAAGCTGGGTTACGCGACCGAAGCGGCGCGCGGCGTTCTCGAATTCGCCTTCGCGGAGTTGCGTGTGGTCGAAGTGTGGGCCGGTTGGTTCCATGACAATCCGCGCTCGGGCCATGTTCTTGCCAAGCTCGGTTTCGTCTCGAAAGGCTTCGAGGCGCGGTCGTGTCTTGCGCGCGGCATCGATGTCGGGTGCAATATCGTCACGCTCCGCCGCGACGCGTTCGAGCGGAGGCTCGCATCATGAGCTTCCATCCGACGACGCAACGCCTCATCCTTCGCGCGCCGACATTGACCGACATGCCGTCCTTCGTGGCGATCCTGAATGATTTCGATGTCGCCAAGAATCTGCAACGGGTGCCGCACCCGTTTACCGACTCGCTGTTCGTCGAAGCTCTGACGCGCACCGATCAAGAGCGGCGCAACGGAAGCGCCTACAGGCTCGCGGTAACGCGCGCGATGGACGGCGCGCTGATCGGCATGTGCTCGGCGGAACGCGCCGAGCACGGCGCGTGGGAATTCGGCTATTGGTACGGAAAGCCGTATTGGGGCCAGGGCTACGCCACCGAGGCGGCATGGCCGATGATACGCTTCGCCTTCGAAGATCTGGAGGCGGAGAGCTTGACGGCAGGGTGGTTTGACGACAATCCGGCCTCCGGCGCGGTGCTGTATAAGCTGGGCTTCGCCATCACGAGTGTCGCGAGTGTGCAGTGTCTCGCCCGGGGCTGCGAGGTGCTCTCCAACCGCGCACTGTTGACGCGAGACGGTTTTGCGCGAAAGAAGGCCGCATGAAGCTGACCGTGCGCCCTCTGACGCCCGATTTGTGGCCGCAACTCGAGGAGTTGTTCGGTCGCACGGGCGCGTGCAACGGCTGCTGGTGCATGTATTGGCGCATCGGCAGCGCCTACACCGCACGGCCGCGCGACGAGAATCGAAAGGCATTCAAAGCGCTCGTCAAAAAGGGTCCGCCGCCGGGCCTGCTTGCCTTCGCCGATGATCTGGCCGTCGGCTGGGCGCAAGTGACGCCGCGCGCAGCCTTGCCTCATCTCGATAGCGCCCGCTTTACCCGCGCCGTCGACGACAAACCCGTTTGGTCGCTGAGCTGTTTCTACATCCGCACCGGCTGGCGCGGTAAAGGCATCATGACCGCGCTGATCGATGCGGCAGCGGCGTTCGCACGCAAGAAAGGGGCACCGGCCCTCGAAGCCTATCCAATGAAGACCGGCGGCACGAAGCGCAGCAATTCCGGCCTCTACACAGGCACCGCGACGACATTCGCCCGCGCCGGTTTCAAAACCGTGGCGCTGCCTGCGCCGCATCGCCCGACCATGCGTCTCTCCTTGAAGAGGGCCGCGCGATGAAGTTTCTCGATGTCGCAAAGGTCTATGTCCAATCCGGCAACGGCGGCAATGGCTGCGTCGCTTTCCGCCGCGAGAAATTCATCGAATATGGCGGACCGTGGGGAGGCAATGGCGGCAAGGGTGGCGACGTGTGGGTTGAAGCGGTCGACAATCTCAACACGTTGATTGACTACCGCTTCCAGCAACATGTCCGCGCCAAGAACGGCGAAGGCGGCATGGGCAAGGAGATGACCGGCGCGCAAGGCGCCGACGCCGTCATGAAGGTGCCTGTCGGTACGCAGATCTACGAAGAAGACGGCGAGACTCTCATCGCCGACGTCGCCTCGACCGGACAGCGCGTGAAGCTGTTGCGCGGCGGCAATGGCGGCTTCGGCAACGCGCACTTCAAGAGCTCGACCAACCAGGCGCCGCGCCACGCAAATCCCGGTCAGCCTGGTGAAGAAAAGATCGTCATCCTCAAACTGAAACTCATCGCCGATGCCGGACTGATCGGCATGCCCAATGCCGGCAAGTCGACATTTCTCGCACGCGTCTCCGCTGCGCGGCCCAGAATCGCCGACTATCCCTTCACCACGCTCGAGCCGCAGTTGGGTGTCGTGCGCATCGACAATACCGACTTTGTGCTCGCCGATCTGCCGGGCCTGATCGAAGGCGCACACGACGGCGTCGGACTCGGCGACCGCTTTCTCGGCCATGCCGAGCGCTGCAATGTCATCCTGCATCTGATCGACGGTACCGAAAGCGAGATCGCTAAAGCCTACAAGACGATCCGCGGCGAGCTCACGGCCTATGGCCACGGTCTCGCCGGCAAGGCTGAAATCGTTGCCCTGAACAAGAGCGATGCGATCCCCAAGGCGGCGCTCGCCAAGAAGCGCGCCGCGCTCGAGAAGGCGTGCGGGCACAAAGTGTTCGTCATCTCCGGCGTGTCGGGCGACGGCGTCGATGACGTGCTGCGCGCCATCGCGAAAGAACTCGCCAAACACCGCGCCCAAAAGCGCGCTCCCAAAGTGGCGCGGGCGGAGTGGTCGCCATGAACGACCCGCTGTCATCGGCCAAACTCGTCGTCGTCAAAGTCGGTTCGGCGTTGCTCGTGGATTCCGAACGCGGCACGCTCCGGCGCAGCTGGATGCAATCTTTGTGCGCCGATGTCGTGTCGCTGCGCCGCGAAGACAAGAACGTCATTCTCGTTTCCTCAGGTGCCATCGCTCTGGGGCGGCGTGCATTGAAACTTCGCCACGGACCGTTGCGACTCGAAGAGAGCCAGGCCGCTGCCGCGGCCGGACAGGTGCGTCTCGCCGAGGCCTATGCCGACATTTTCGCCGCTTCCGACATCGTCGCCGCGCAAATTCTGCTGACCCTCGGCGACACCGAGGAGCGGCGCCGCTATCTGAACGCGCGTGCGACACTGAAAACGCTGATCGAGCTCGGCAGCATCGCCGTGATCAACGAGAACGATACCGTCGCGACTGCGGAAATCCGCTATGGCGACAATGACCGTCTGGCGGCACGCGTCGCCAGCATGATGGAAGCCGACCGGCTTATCCTCCTTTCCGATGTCGACGGTCTCTACACCGCCGACCCCTCGCGGCACGCCGATGCGAAACATCTCCCCCAGGTCGCGGCGATCACACCGCAGATCGAAGCGATGGCCGGTGCCTCCGTTTCCGGCGTCGGTCGCGGCGGCATGGCGTCCAAGCTCGCGGCCGCCAAGATCGCGACTGCGGCCGGCTGCGACGTCATCATCGCCAAGGGGACGCTCGATCATCCCATCGCGGCGATCCGCAAAGGCGAACGCGCGACACGCTTTGCCGCGAACGGCACGCCCGCCGCCGCGCGCAAGCGCTGGATCGCGGGCGTCTTGAAGCCCGAAGGCACGCTCATCATCGATGCCGGCGCGGCCAAAGCACTTGCCGAAGGCAAGAGCCTTTTGCCCGCCGGCGTGCGCCAGATCGACGGTCGCTTCGAGCGCGGCGATGCCGTGCTGGTGAAAGACCAGTCCGGTCGCGAAATCGCGCGCGGACTTGCGGCTTATGGCGCGGGCGACGCGGAACGCATCGCCGGCAAACGCTCCCTCGAGATCGAAGCAATCCTCGGCTATCGCGGCCGCGACGAGATGATTCATCGCGACGACCTCGCATTGACGGGGTTGGTGTCGTGAGCGCCGAGCAATCTTCTCTTTTGAAAAACGAAATGCTGGCGCTTGGTCGGCGCGCCCGCGAAGCCGCGCGCGTGCTGCGCGAAGCCCCGACTGGAACCAAGAACAAGGCGCTGCACGCAGCTGCAGACGCCATACGCGCACATGCCGCCGCCATTCTGGCCGCCAATGCGAAGGACATAAACGAGGCGGCGTCCGCAAAGCTCACGCCGGCTCTGCTCGACCGGTTGCTGCTCGACGACAAGCGCATCGCCGCGATGGCGAAGGGCATCGAAGACGTGGCCGCGCTTCCCGACCCGGTCGGCCGCGAAATGGCTCGCTGGACGATGCCGAACGGACTCGACATTCAACGGATCGCAACGCCCATCGGCGTAATCGCCATGATCTACGAAAGCCGCCCGAACGTGACGGCCGATGCCGGCGCGCTCGCGCTGAAGGCAGGCAACGTCGCGATCCTGCGCGGCGGATCGGAATCCGCGCGTTCCTCTGCCGCAATCCACGCCGCGATGGTCGAAGGCTTGCGTGCGGCGGGCCTTCCCGAAGCGGCGATCAACCTTGTGCCGACGACGGATCGCGCGGCGGTCGGGCTCATACTCTCCGGACTGGAGGGCGCCATCGATCTCATCATTCCGCGCGGCGGGAAGGAATTGACCAGCCGTGTCATGGCCGAAGCGCGCGTGCCCGTGCTCGCCCATCTCGAAGGGGTTTGTCACGTTTATGTTCATGTCGCGGCCGATCTCGCCAAGGCGCGAGCCATCGCCGTGAACGCCAAGATGCGCCGCACCGGCGTGTGCGGCGCCGCCGAGACGCTTTTGATCGACCGCGCCGTCATAACCTCGCATGGACTTCCCATTCTCCAGGATCTGGCGAAGGCCGGATGCGAAATCCGCGGCGATGCAACCGTGCGCGGGATTTTCCCGAAAGCGAAAACAGCCGACGACGCTGACTGGTCTACGGAATATCTCGATGCCATCATCGCGGTGAAAGTCGTCGATGGTCTCGAAGCGGCCATCCGCCACATCGAGCAATATGGTTCGCACCACACCGAAAGCATCGTGACCGAGAACAAAGCGGCCGCCGAACGATTCCTCTCGGCCCTCGATTCCGCGATTGTGCTGTGGAACGCCTCGACGCAATTCGCCGATGGCGGCGAATTCGGCATGGGCGCCGAGATTGGCATCGGCACCGGCAAGCTGCATGCGCGGGGGCCCGTCGGCGTCGAGCAACTGACGAGCTTCAAGTATGTCGTGCGCGGCACGGGGCAGGTGCGGCCGTGAAAACTGCGCTGCATCGTCCGCGCGCCAACTGGGTACGCCCGCCGGGACCGATTTATCCCGGCATGCGCGTCGGTCTACTCGGCGGTTCGTTCAATCCGGCGCATGAAGGTCATCTCCATGTCAGCGAGGTTGCGCTGAAGCGACTCGGCCTCGATTTCGTGTGGTGGCTCGTCACGCCGCAAAATCCCTTGAAACCAGTTGCCGGTATGGCGCCGCTGCACGATCGCGTGCGCGACGCGAAAAAGATCGTGCGCCATCCGCGCATACTGGTTCTCGACATCGAACATGACTTTCACACCCACTATTCCTTCGACACCTTGCGCGCGCTGCAAAAGCGCTTCGCGCAGGTGCATTTCGTCTGGCTGATGGGCAGCGACAATCTCAACATCTTCCGCCGCTGGCATCGCTGGGCGGAGTTCGCCCAGTGCGTTCCCATTGCAGTCATTCAGCGTCCGGGCACCATTTTGGCCGCGCTGCACGGTGCGCCTATCCGCCGCTTCGGCCGGACGCGCATGGAGCGCGGCCTTTGCGGTTGCCGCACGCCGGCGATCGCCATTATCGACGGCAAGCGCAATGCGCAAAGCGCCACCGCGATCCGCGCTTCGCAGCGCTTCGCGGAGGGCTTGGTGGGTGTCATCCCGGCGTGATAGATTGCCGATAGCGTGCAGCGAACGAGGCACAATGGAGGACAAAACCTGACCCTTAAGACCACCGGCGCCAGAAAGGCGCCCGCGAAAACCAAGGCCGCCATGAGGCCGGCCATCAAGAAACCTCCACGCAAAAAACCGGTCTCCAAGAAGACCGCTCTGAAAAAAGCCGCGAACCAACCGCTCTATGCGGCCGATCACGCGCTGCTCGAACGCATCCGCGCCTCGCTCGACGACGACAAGGCAGAGGACATCGTCGTCATCGAACTCGAAGGCCGCTCATCGCTTGCCGACGCGCTCGTCATCGCGACCGGACGCTCGTCGCGCCATGTCGCATCGATCGCCGAACATCTCGCGCGCCGCCTGAAAGACGCAGGCTACGGCACGCGGCCGGTGAACGGCGCGCAGCAAGGCGACTGGGTCCTGGTCGATGCCGGCGATGTCATCGTGCATGTCTTTCGCGCCGAGGTACGCGACTATTACGACCTCGAAGGCATGTGGTCGGTCAACGAGCCGCAGCGCGGCCGCGCCGCCGGCTGAACGGTGCGACTGCATATTTTCGCCGTGGGTTCCGGTCGCGGCACGCCAGAAGGACCGCTCAGCGAAGACTTTCTCCATCGCGCCACCCAGCTCGGCCGGCGCATGGGATTCCCCGCGATCGTCTGCGAGGAAGTTGCGGTTTCCAAAGAACGCGAACTCGCCAAACGCAAAGCCGCGGAGGCCGAGCGTTTGGCTGCCCGCATTCCACCCGGCGCGCACATCATCCTGCTCGATGCCAAGGGCAAAGGCATGACGAGCGAAGATTTCGCCGAGATGCTCGGCGCGCTTCGCGATGCGGGAACGAAAGACCTCGCCTTCGTCATCGGCGGACCCGACGGTCTTGCACCGCTTCCCGGCAAGCGGGCAGGGCGCAGTCTGGCCTTCGGTCCGCAGACTTGGCCGCATTTGCTTGTGCGCGCAATGCTGAGCGAACAGATCTATCGCGCGCTCACCATTCTCGCAGGCCATCCCTATCATCGCGCCTGAAGCAGCCAAGCGCGGGGCTTGCGCCACTTTCCTTCGAACGCACTTGTCGGGATATAGCCTAACTGGCGATTTGACCGACTCGGTTCAAGTGGCGGCTGAATTTTTATCGAATAAATCTTTGAAAAAAATCGCGCATGCAAAGTTATCCAACAAAGTTACGCTGTTCGCGATGCGATTTTCGCGCGCGCGCTGGAAAAATTTCGTGCGAGCTATTGGATAAGTTTTAGACTTATCACGCACTCTCCTCCGTCATTCCCGGCGAGCATCGCAAGCGAAGCTGCGATGCGAGGGAAGGGAACCCAGGATCGCAAACGTACGTTGCATGCGCACCTGGTTCCCCTTCCCTCGCGCTCACTTTGTTCGCGCTCGCCGGGGATGACAGATCTTTGCGCCGCGCGTGCGCGCATCACTCGTCGGAGAGGCCGGTTAGGCGTCAGATATCCAGCAACAGGCGCTGTGGGTCCTCGAGATTTTCCTTCACGCGCACGAGAAACGTCACCGCCTCTCGGCCATCGACGAGTCGGTGGTCGTAGGACAGCGCCAGATACATCATCGGCTTGATGACGATCTTGTCGCCTTCGACGACGGCGCGCGGCTGGATCTTGTGCATGCCCAGGATGCCCGATTGCGGCGTGTTGAGGATCGGCGTCGACATCAAGGAGCCGAACACGCCGCCATTGGTGATTGTGAATGTGCCGCCCAGAAGCTCGTCGAGCTTCAGCTTGTTGTCGCGCGCGCGAAAACCGTAATCGTGGATCTTGGCCTCGATCTGCGCCAGCGACAGCAGATCGGCATCGCGCACCACCGGCACGACAAGTCCGCGCTCGGTCGAGACCGCGACGCCGATGTCGTAGTAGTTCTTGTAGACGATATCATCGCCTTCGATTTCGCCGTTGACGTTGGGCAGCTCCTTGAGCGCTGCGATGCACGCCTTGACGAAGAAGCCCATGAAGCCCAGGCGCACGCCGTGCTTCTTCTCGAAACTGTCCTTGAATTCGGCGCGCAGAGCCATGACGTGGCTCATGTCGACTTCGTTGAACGTCGTGAGCTGGGCGGCGGTGTTCTGCGATTCCTTGAGGCGCAGCGCGATCGTCTTGCGCAGCCGGCTCATCGTCACGCGCTCTTCGCGGTCGGCGCGCGGTCGCGGGCCGCTGCGCACCGGAGCAGCAACGGGTCGCGCCGCGCGCTCGGCGGCGCGCGCCTCGAGTGCATCGAGCATGTCGCCTTTCATGACGCGGCCGTCGCGGCCGGTGCCGGCGACGCGGCCAACGTCGAGCCCGCTTTCTTCTGCGATACGGCGGACCGACGGCATCACCGGTGCGGCAGCAACGGCGGCAACCGGCTTCGGCGCTTCGACTTTGGTGGCAGCTTTCGGCGCAGGGGCTTTCGCAGGCGCGGCTGGTTTGGCGGCGGCCGGCGCGGCTCCCTTGGCACCTTCGGCGATGGCACCGAGCACCGCGCCCACCTGAACGGTGTCGCCTTCCTTGACGGAGATCGATTCAATCGAGCCGTCGGCTGGCGCGGGTACCTCCACGGTCACCTTGTCGGTTTCCAGTTCGAGCAGCGGCTCGTCGCGCTTGACCGCGTCGCCTTGCTTCTTGAACCATTTGGAGACCGTGGCCTCGGTGACGGATTCACCCATCGCGGGGACTTTGATCTCAATGGTCATTGCTCGTCCCGTTCCTTTTTACAGCGTCAACGCTTCAGCCAGGAAGGCCTTCAATTCCGCATTGTGCTGAGACATGAGACCCGCCGCGGTCGACGCATATTCCGGGCGACCAACATAGCGCGGCCTGCCGCTGCCGCCCAATTGGGCGACGGTCTGCTCGATATGCGGCGCGACGAAGGTCCAGGCGCCCTGGTTCTGCGGTTCTTCCTGGCACCAGACGATTTCAGCCCTGGGAAAGCGGTTCAGCTCCAATGCCAGCACATTCTCCGGGAACGGATAGAGCTGTTCGATGCGGATGATCTGGACGCGGCTTTCGTTGAGCTTGTCGCGCGCTTCCATGAGGTCGAAATAGACCTTGCCGCTGCACAACACCACGCGCTTGATCGCGCTGTCCTCGGCCAGTTGCGTGCCCCAGGCGCCGGGCACGGCCTCGGCCTGATCGCGCAGCACGCGATGAAAGGAGGAACCGGGTCCGAAATCGGCGAGGAAGGAGGTGCAGCGCTTGTGGCGCAGCAGCGACTTCGGCGTCATCAGAATGAGCGGCTTGCGGAACGGGCGATGCATCTGACGGCGCAGGACATGGAAATAGTTGGCCGGCGTCGTGCAGTAGGCGACCTGCATATTGTCCTGCGCGCAGAGTTGCAGATAGCGCTCGAGCCGGGCGGAGGAATGTTCGGGTCCCTGGCCCTCGTAGCCGTGCGGCAGAAGCATGACGAGCCCGCACATGCGCAGCCATTTGGTTTCGCCCGACGCGATGAACTGGTCGATGATGACCTGCGCGCCGTTGGCGAAGTCGCCGAACTGCGCCTCCCATAACGTCAGCGCCTTCGGTTCGGCGGAGGAGTAGCCATATTCGAAACCGAGGACCGCTTCTTCCGACAGAAGCGAGTCGATGATCTCGAACGGCGCCTGGCCGTCGCGGATGTGCTGCAGCGGGAAGTAGCGCGCCTCCGTCTCCTGATCGACAAGGGCGGCGTGGCGCTGCGAGAAGGTGCCCTCGGTCGAATCCTGACCCGAGAAGCGCACCGGAATGTCTTCCAGCAGCAAGGTTCCAAAGGCGAGCGCTTCGGCGGTCGCCCAGTCGAAGCCCTCGCCGCTTGCGAACATCTGGGTCTTGGCCTCGAGTTGGCGCGCGATAGTCTTGTGCAGATTGAAGCCCTCTGGCGTGCGCACAAGCGCGCGGCCGACTTCATGCACCACGTCGAGCGGCACGGCGGTGTCGCCGCGCCGGTCCCCCTTTGGCGCCATTGAAAGTCCGGACCAGCGCCCGTCGAGCCAGTCGGCGCGATCGGGGCGGTGAGTCTTCGAGGCCGTGAGTTCGCTGTCGAGCTTTTCCATGAAGTCCGATTGCATGGCGTCAGCCTCCGTCTGTGAGACCACGCCTTCCTCGACCAGCTTCGCCGTGTAGATCTGCAAAGTTGTGGGATGATCCTTGATCGCCTTGTACATCAAGGGCTGGGTGAAGGTCGGCTCCAGCGTTTCGTTGTGACCGAAACGGCGGTAGCACACCATGTCGATGACGACATCCTTGTGGAACAGCTGGCGGTATTCGGTCGCGACGCGCGCGCAATGCACGACGGCTTCCGGATCGTCGCCGTTCACATGGAAGATAGGCGCCTGCACCATCAGCGCGATATCGGTGCAATAGGCGGACGAGCGCGAAGCGGCGGGCGCCGTCGTAAAGCCGATCTGGTTGTTGATGACGAAATGGATCGTGCCGCCGGTGCGAAAACCCTTCGTTCCGCTCATGGCGAAACACTCGGCGACGACGCCCTGGCCGGCAAAGGCCGCATCGCCGTGCAGCAGGAGCGGCATGACGCTGGAGCGTTCGACCGTGTCGTCCTGCTGCTGCTGCTTGGCGCGTGCCTTGCCGAGCACGACGGGGTCGGAGGCTTCCAGATGCGAAGGATTGGCGGTGAGTGAGAGATGAACCTGGTGATTGTCGAACTCGCGGTCGCTCGATGCACCCAGATGATATTTGACGTCGCCCGAACCCTGCACCTCGGTCGGATTGGCGCTGCCGCCGGAGAACTCATGGAAGAGTTGGCGATAGGGCTTGCTCATCACGTTGGCGAGCACGTTGAGCCGCCCGCGATGCGCCATGCCGATGACGATTTCCTTTACGCCGAGTTGGCCGCCGCGCTTGATGATCTGTTCCAGTGCGGGGATCATCGCTTCGCCGCCGTCGAGACCGAAACGCTTGGTGCCGAGGAAGCGAAGGCCGGCAAACTTCTCGAAGCCCTCCGCCTCCACGAGTTTGTTCAGGATCGCCTTCTTGCCTTCCGGCGTGAAGACGATCTCCTTGTCAGGCCCCTCGATGCGGCGCTGCAGCCAATCTTTCTGCTCGGGATTGCTGATGTGCATGAACTCATAGCCGATGCGCCCGCAATAGGTGCGCTTCAGAATTTCTGTGATACGGCGCGGCGTGGCGCTGCCCAGACCCATGACGCCATCGATGAAGATTGGCCGATCCATGTCCTCGGGGTGAAAACCGTAGAACGCCGGATCAAGCTGCGGGTGCGGTTGCTTCGGCGTCAGGTTCAGAGGATCGAGATCGGCTTCGAAATGGCCGATGACGCGATAGGCGCGCACGAGCTGAATGGCGCGAATCGATTCCTGCGCGGCGAGGCGAAGATCATGTTCACTGGTAGCGCCTTTGCGCGCCGGCCACTGACCTGTCAGCGCGCTGACGAGTTCGCCATTTTCGAATTGTGGCTTCTGGTCGCGCCGCCATGCGGGACCACGCCCGACTTGTGACGGTTCGAGCGCCGATTGTCCCAGACTCGAAAAATAAGTGCGCCAGGTTTCATCGACCGCATCGGGATTTTCAAGATATTGGGCGTAGAGCGACTCGACGAATACGGCGTTTGCCCCAAACAAAAATGAGGTCGCTTCGAGCAGGTCGTTGGAGCTGCGATTGAATCGGTCTGACGATGTTTGATTTGTCATTTCAAGGGCTTATGGCGGGACTTGTTGGGTCTCGCCTGATCCAGTTGCGGCGTCGTGCCGAAGATGTGGCGTGTAGCGCCGAATGAGCCCCGATTCAACGCTGCACAATGTTAAATATGGGTTCAATAAGTCGTTATTGCTACACGCATCTTGGAATTTCGCGCGCGTCCAGCTTCATGCAACATTCGAAGCGCAAGAACGTTCAGGACATAGTGCAAACCGCCGCCGTTCAGAAGGAGCCAGGACGACTGACGTCGCTCGATGCGTTGCGCGGCGTGGCCGCACTGTCGATCGTCGTTTGGCACTGGCAACATTTCTTCGCCATCCGCGGTCCGTGGCAAAGCGGCTGGACGGCGGACTCGCAGCCACTCTTTTGGCTCCTGAAGCCGCTTTATGTGCAGGGCTGGGCGGCCGTCGATCTCTTCTTCGTGCTCTCCGGTTTTGTTTTCTTCTGGCTCTATCGCGACACGATCAAGAGCGGCGCGATGGCCGGTTGGCGCTTCGCGGTCTTGCGGTTTTCCCGCCTCTATCCGCTGCATCTCGCGATGCTCATCGTGGTGGCGTTGCTGCAATACATTTTTCTGCGCGAGCACGGCCAGTTTTTCATCTATGAGGCCAATGACAGCGCGCGCTTCATCGCCCAACTTTTCATGGTGCAGAACTGGTGGCTTGGCGCGCCGCAGAGTTTCGACGGGCCAACATGGTCGGTCTCGATCGAGATTCTTCTGTATGTGATCTTCTTCGTGATCTGCCGCGCCGGGTTGCAGCGCGGCGTCCACTGCTTTCTGCTCGCCACGATGGGTTATCTGCTGCTGACGCGTGACGAACACATCGCGCGCGGCGTGATCGGCTTCTTCATGGGCGGCGTGGTGTTCGCGCTTTGGCACCGGTTTCGCAGCCATCGCCATGCCGCGAGCGCTGCACGGGTGCTGATATGGAGCGTGCTCGCGGGATGGTTTTGTCTCTACGCGCTGCTTTATGTCGACAATCCGTGGCTGGCGCACGGCGAGGGCAATTATCTCTTCCTCACTCTGTTCGATTTCGGCCTTTGCCCTTTGACGGTGCTGGCTCTGGCGCTGCGCGAGACGGCGGGACGGCGAACCTATGCCTGGCTCGGATTTCTCGGCGACATAAGCTACTCGACCTATCTGATCCACTTTCCCTTGCAGCTCGCACTCGCGCTTCTGGCGGTGCGCCTGGGACTGGTGCCGCTCGACTTCATGCATGCCTGGGTGATGCTTGCGTTCTTCGCGGTCCTGATCGGGCTCGGCACGCTTTCCTACACTTATGTCGAGAGGCCGGCGCAAAGCTGGCTGCGCAGCAGACTGGTGCTGCGCCCGGCACACGCGACCTGATCAGCGTTTACGCGGCAGAATGCGCAAGTGCGCGGTCGCCGCGGCGACCATTGTGCCGTCCGGCGCGCTCAGCTCGCCGCGCGTGGTGGCGCTGCGCTCGTCGCGCGTCATCAGCCAGGCTTTCGCGTGCAGAACGCTCAGGGGCGCGGGACGGAGGAATTCGGTTTCCAGCCGGACGGTCATCGAGGTCAGATCGTCGGGCAGTTGCGCGAGCAGCACGGCAGACACGGCCGAATCCAGCATCGCCGAGACCATGCCGCCTTGCACCGTGCCGTGGCGATTGGCGAATTCCGGCCGCGCCAGGAAACGCGCATGCAAGGTTCCGTCGTCATCGATGCGCAGGATCTCGCGGCCGAGCAGGCGCGCCACCGGCGTGAGAAGGTCGAGGTCGGCTTTGCTCACTTGCCGTTCAAGAGCTCGACGAGCGTCGTGCCGAGCGCTGCGGGGTTGAGCGAAACGCGAATGCCGGCGGACTTCATCGCTTCGATCTTGGAATCCGCGCCGCCCTTGCCGCCGGAAATGATGGCGCCGGCATGGCCCATGCGCCGGCCGGGCGGTGCCGTGACGCCGGCGATGAATCCGACCATCGGCTTCTTGACCTTGTTGTGCTTGATGAAGTCCGCCGCATCTTCCTCGGCACTGCCGCCGATCTCGCCGATCATGACGATGCTCTTGGTCTCGGGATCGGCGAGAAACATCTCCAGCACCTCGATGTGTTCGGTACCCTTCACCGGATCGCCGCCGATGCCGACGCAGGAGGATTGACCAAGGCCGACCGCCGTCGTCTGCGCCACCGCCTCGTAGGTCAACGTGCCGGAGCGCGAAACGATGCCGACATTGCCGCGGCGATGGATGTGACCGGGCATGATGCCGATCTTGCACTCGTCCGGCGTGATCACGCCCGGGCAGTTCGGTCCGACGAGGCGTGTCTTGGAGCCTTGCAGCGCGCGCTTCACCTTCACCATGTCGAGCACGGGAATGCCTTCGGTGATGCAGACGGCGAGCGGAATTTCCGCATCGATCGCTTCCAGGATCGCATCGGCCGCGAAGGCGGGCGGCACGTAGATTGCGCTCGCAGTGGCGCCGGTCTTCTCGACGGCCTCGCGCACCGTGTCGAACACGGGAAGTCCCAGATGCGTCGACCCGCCTTTGCCGGGCGAAGTGCCGCCCACCATCTTGGTGCCGTAGGCGATGGCGGCTTCAGAATGAAACGTCCCCTGGTTGCCGGTGAAGCCCTGGCAGATAACGCGTGTGTTCTTGTCGACGAGGATGGACATTACTTCTTTTCCTTCACGGCCTTGACGATCTTCTGGGCGGCGTCGGCGAGGTCGTTGGCGGAGAGAATGGGCAGACCGGACTCGGCGAGAATCTTCTTGCCCAGTTCGACATTGGTGCCTTCGAGCCGCACCACGAGCGGAACCGACAGGCGGACTTCCTTCGCGGCGGCGATGATGCCTTCCGCAATGATGTCGCATTTCATGATGCCGCCGAAGATGTTGACGAGTATGCCCTTCACGTGCGGATCGGAGACGATGATCTTGAACGCCGCGGTCACCTTCTCCTTGCTCGCGCCGCCGCCGACATCGAGGAAGTTCGCCGGTTCGCTGCCATAAAGCTTGATGATGTCCATCGTCGCCATGGCCAGCCCCGCGCCATTGACCATGCAGCCGATCTCGCCATCGAGCTTGATGTAGGAGAGGTCGAACTTCGAGGCTTCGACCTCCATCGGATCTTCCTCGTCGAGATCGCGAAGGGCTTGAATGTCCTTGTGACGATAGAGCGCGTTGTCGTCGAAATTGATCTTGGCGTCGAGACAGATGATCTTGCCGTCCTTGGTCACGACCAGCGGATTGATCTCGAGCAGGCTCATATCCTTGGCAAGAAAGGCCTCGTAGATGCTTTTGATGACGCCGCCGAGTTGCTTGGCCTGCTCGCCCTTCAGCCTCAGCGCCGCCGCGATGTTGTTTCCGACATAACCCGAATAGCCAACGGCCGGTTCGATCTGGAAAGTGTGGATTTTCTCCGGCGTTTCATGCGCGACGGCTTCGATATCCATGCCGCCTTCGGTCGAGGCGATGAACGCGACATGCGAGGTCTCGCGATCGACCAGTGCGGAGAGATAGAGTTCGCGCTCGATTGCCGAACCATCTTCGATGTAGAGGCGCTTCACCACACGGCCCTGCGGACCCGTCTGATGCGTTACAAGCGTCATGCCGAGCATGCGCTCGGCCTCCTTCTTCACATCGTCGATCGATTTGACGACCTTGACACCGCCGCCTTTGCCGCGGCCACCGGCATGAATCTGCGCCTTCACGACCCAGACCGGTCCGCCCAATTCCTTTGCGGCGGCGACAGCTTCCTCCACGCTGAACGCCGGCTTGCCGCGCGGCACGGGAGCACCGAAGCCGCGGAGTACCTCCTTGGCTTGATATTCATGGATGTTCATTGCGAACCCTGGGCGATGGGATGGCGGAGTGCGCGGCACAATAGCAGCCGACCTCATCGGTGCAAGCCGGACGCCAAACAATGAAAATGCGGCAATTGCCGTAGGGCTCAGACGCCTGCTGCTTGGGTTGTGATCGCGAGCGGTGCGTGGGCCGCGGCCGCGCGTCGTACGATCCAATCGGCGAACAGCACGGCCGCAGTGGCGACAGCAAATCCCGCAAGCACGTCGACGACGTGATGGCCGCCTTCGATCGGAGTTGCGACAAGCACGATGCTGTTCAACGCCAGCGCGAACCAGCGCACATAAGATAGGTGCCTGCCGTACCACACCACCAGCATCGCCATCACGGCGTGAAAGGAGGGAAAGCCGATCAGGCCTTTGGCGTCGGTCGGCGAGATGTGGCCCGGTCCGTGCGTCAAGAGCGTGACGAGATCTTTCGCATAGGCGCCATCGAGCGCCAGGGCCAGGTGATTGCTCACAGTCGCCGGCAGCGCATAAACGCTGAACGCGCCGAACGAAGGAGCTGCGACCCAGATTGAAATCGAAATGGCGGCGCCGGCGGTGAGTGCGATGCAGTAGCCATAGATGCTCTCGTGCCTGCCGCGCCAGCCAAGCAATGCGACGAGTACCGCGACCTGCGGCAGAACCGAAATGTAAGCCAGCTGCAGTCCAGCAGCGATCAGGGGATGTTGCGCCGTCAGCCGCATCAGTGCCGGCCAGTCCACCCCGAGCGCGCGATCGAGGGCGGCGAGCGGGACGTCGATGCGCCTTCCGGCGACGGTGAGAAGCAGATAGTTCAGAAGGCTGAAGCTCGCCGACATTCCGATGAGAAAACTCGTGCCGATAAGCATCGCGGCCAAGCGCTCTTCCTTGCGCACGCGTTCATAGTAGACGCCGGCGCACGCGACGAGCGCCGTCAAGAGTGCGATCGCGCCGAAGCCGGTGGCGTCGACGTCGAAGTGACCGGCGTTCACCCACAGAAGATCGGTCACCGAGATTGTGGCGACAATGCCAAACAGGATGCGTTGCAGCCGAAATGCCAAGCGTGGACCATGCGCGGGAGTGGCCGAGCATTCTGCGATCTTTGCGTTAAAAAACGGATTATCCGAGGCGATTTCACTCCGCGCGAAGTGAACACACTTCGTGGAACATGCCGCACAGTGCGGCCATGAAGCGGCGCTCCGCGCGACGGAATGTGCGATGCTGGCGCGCACCGGTCAGCGCGGGTGCCCCGAATTGGGACAGTCGCAGATAGGGTGGGCCGAAGGGCTGAGCCATGATCCCGATTTCGGACGACAATCCAGCCCGTTCAACGTCTTACGTCACTCTAATCCTGATCGGAATCTGCATCGCGGTCTATTTGTGGGAGCTCTCGCTTGGCAATCGCTCCGACAGCACACTCGCGGTGCTCGGCTTCACGCCCGACAGTCTTGTCAACCCGCAAGATGCGCCATCACCCTGGCTCGGCATCCCACCTTGGACGACGATCCTGACCTCGATGTTCTTGCATGCCGGCCTGCTGCATGTGGCCGGCAACATGCTTTATCTCTGGATCTTCGGAAACAATATCGAAGACGCAATGGGGCACGCGAAATACACGTTCTTTTATTTCGCCTGCGGAATTGCCGCCGCGCTCACCATGCTGCTGATGGATCCCACCTCGCGCACGCCGATCGTTGGCGCATCGGGCGCCATTTCCGGGGTGCTCGGCGCTTATATGCTGCTTTATCCGCGCACGCGCGTGCACGTGGTCATCCCGCTCGGCATTATTTTCTATCCCGTCTGGATCAGGGCCGTGTGGGTCGTCGGTATCTGGTTCGCGATCCAGCTGGTGACAGCGGCAGCGACGCCGCCGTCCGAGCCGGGTGTCGCCTGGTGGGCGCATGTCGGCGGCTTTGCAGCGGGTCTGTTGCTCACGCCGCTGCTCAAGTCGCGCGACGTTCCCTATTTCGGACCTGTCGACTATCGCGGTCCGTGGGGCCGCGGTTAACCAGAAGTCTCGTGCTTTGCCTTACATCGCAAAGGTGGCACGGCATTCGCTCACCTGACCATCCAACGGAACTTCACCGTTCCGAAACGGGAAATGGACAGGCAGACGGGGACATGAAACACAAGAACAGCCACCTGCTGGTGGGTTACTGGAATCGCGCACGCCAGGGACGTCCGGTTCCCGATCAAACCGACATCGATCCGCGCGCCATCAAGCGCATGCTGGCGTCGGTATTCATTCTCGATGTCGAAAACCCGTCGCGGCCGATCTATCGGCTGGCCGGCACCGGTTTGTGCGAGCGCTTCGGCTTCGAGCTCCGCGGAACTGGCTTCCTTGCGCATTGGGATGCACAATCGAGCATTGCGCTCGTCTCGCTGCTTCGCCAGGCGCTCAAGATGCGCAAGCCCCTCTGTCTTTCTTCCATCGGTACCTGCGCCAATGCCGGTCTGGTCGAACTCGAGACCATTCTCGCGCCCATCAGCTTCAACGGCGGCGAACCGAACCGCTTCATCGGCATGATCCAGGTCTTAAGCGACCAGACCTTGCTCTCCGACCAGCCGATCGCATTTCAACGTCTGGCGGGATCGCAATTCATCCGCGAAGACGAGCCGCTTTCATCGTTTAGCGATGGCCCGCCGCCACCCGCCAGACGGATTGGTGACAGGCAAAGCCGCGCGCCGCATCTGCGCCTGGTGGTGTCGCAGCCAAAGCCGCACACGGTGCACTTCGTCGATGAAGACGCGCGCAAACTGCTTGCGGCGTTCGACTTGGCGACCGTTGGTACACAGCCGCAATCCAGGGTTCGTCTCAGCTAAGGCGCTGCGACTGCAAGCAGCTCAGGGCTTTGGCGGAGACGACGGCGAGCTTGGCGATTGCTGGGCGGCGGAAGGATCCTGCGAAACAGGCTTGTCGACCGGATCATTGTGTAGAATGGCGCGATCCAATTGCTGGCCGTTCTCGCGGCTCTTCAGATACGGAATCTCGTACTTCTCGACCTTGGCGCGATAGGCTTCGAAGGTCGCCTCGTCATTCGGCGTGCGCTTGTCGCAACGTTCCGGCGACCAGTGCTGCGTTTCCTGGCACCACAGATCGAAGTTCATCGTCTGCAGATCGTAAGGGCCGCCTTGTCCCAAAGCGGGCACAGCGAGCAGTGCAAGTGCTGCGGTGATTATAAGTGTTGTTCTTTTCATCCACCGACCTTACCGCTAGCAGCCCGGCACGCATAGTCGCCAATGGTCTGCGTTTACCGCAATACGACCAATCCGTGACGTATTGTTTATACTCTGAAGGCGGGATGTTTATTCCGCGGCGACGGCACGGTCTTCCGCGACTTTGACATATTCCGGCGGCAGAGGCGTGCGGCCGAGGATCATGTCTGAGGCTTTCTCGGCGATCATGATCGTCGGCGCATTGGTGTTGCCGCTGACAAGCGTCGGCATGACGGATGCGTCGACCACGCGCAGGCCCTCGACGCCATAGACTCTGAGTTGCTCGTCCACGACGCTTTCGGCATCGTTGCCCATCTTGGCACTCCCCACCGGGTGATAGATCGTCTCGGCGGTCTTGCGCAGCCAGGCGTCGATCTGCGCGTCGGTCCGCACCGCGGCGCCCGGCATCAGTTCCGGTCCGCGATAGGAGTCAAACGCGGCTTGCGCGAAAAGGTCACGCGCGATCTTGGTGCCTTCGCGCATGGCACGGCGATCTTCCTCAGCCTCGAGATAGTTGGGCTGGATCACAGGGGCTGCGAGTGGGTTGGCGGACTTGATCGAGATATAACCACGGCTTTGCGGTCGAAGCTGGCAGACATGCGCCATGAAACCGTGGCGGTCGGCCTTCTTGCGCGTGTGGTCGTTCATCAGCGCGGCGATGAAATGAAATTGCAGATCGGGATTGTCGAGATCGGGCCGGCTCTTCACGAACCCGCCGGACTCGAGGCCTTGGCCGGTCGCCAAACCTTTCTTGAACAGCATGTAACTGAGGCCGGTCTTCATGGCGTTCAGCGGATTCGATTGGCTGTAGAACGTGATCGGTTGCGTGCTTTCATACTGGATCGACGCGTCGAGATGATCCTGCAGGTTTTTGCCGACACCTTTGAGCTCGGCGACGACGGGAATGTCGAAGCGCTTGAGGATCGCGGGATCGCCGATGCCGGACAGAAGCAGCGTCTGCGGACTGTTCACCGCGCCGCCGGAAAGCAGAGCCTCGCGTGTCACGGTCACGCGTACCGGCTTTTTATTCTGGATGAATTCGACGCCGTTCACTCGCTTGCCGTCGAACAGAATGCGCGAGACATGCGCATTGGATTCGATGGTCAGATTTTTTCGACCGAGAATGGGCGTTAAGTACCCGCGCGCCGCGCTCCAACGCCGGCCTTCATGGATGGTGAGTTGGTAGGGACCGAAACCTTCCTGCTGGAAGCCGTTGAAATCCTGCGTCTGGGGAAATCCAGCTTCGCTGCCGGCCTGCATGAAAGCACGGAAGAGCGGATTGCTCGAGCGAGCATTGGAAACGCGCAGCGGTCCATCGCCACCGTGGAAATCATCGCCGCCATTTTCATTATGCTCGGCGCGCTTGAAATAGGGGAGCACGTCGGCGAAGGACCAGCCGGTCAGCCCCAGTTGACGCCAGCCATCGTAGTCGCGCGCATGGCCGCGGATATAGATCATGCCGTTGATCGACGATGAGCCGCCCCAGCCGCGGCCGCGCGGCCAGTAAAGGCTGCGCCCGTTCAGGTGCTGCTGGCCTTCGGTCTGGTAATACCAATTGTACGGATTGGGTTTGCCGATGAGCGCCGGAATGCCCGCCGGCATGTGGATCATCATCGACTTGTCGCGACCGCCGGCTTCGATCAGCAGCACTTCGATGTTCGGATCCGCGGAGAGCCGATTGGCGAGCACGCAACCGGCGCTGCCGGCGCCGATGATGACGTAGTCATAGGCTCTCATGACATGACCCCAACAACACCCACCGGCGGAGAATAACCAATGGTGACGCCGGTGTCGCCTTTGACGGCCCAAGGCTGCCGGGTCAGTTTGGCGCGGATGACACGCATCGTTCTGTTAGGCCCGGCCGGCAGCGGCAAAACGACTTTGGCGCGGCAATTGGGAGAGAGAGCCAAGCTTCCCGTCATATGCCTCGACGACATCTGGCGGCCGGAATGGACGAAGGATGACGTGCCGGGATTTCGCGCCCTGATGCGCGAAGCCCATGCGGGCGAACGCTGGGTCAGCGACGGCAATTTCGCGGCCGCAACCTTCGACATCCGCTTACCGCGCGCCACGCTGATCGTCTGGCTGGAGCGGCCCCGCTGGCTTTGCGCCCTGCGCGCAATGGGCCGCGTTGTCCGCCAGGACAACGATCACCGTATCGGTGGCCTCGTGAAAGTATTGCGCTTCATTGCGAATTTCGAGCGTGTGAATCGCCCGCTGATCGAGACGCTTCGCATTGAGCACGGCTCGAACGTGCCAATCACGCGCCTGAAAAGTAATCGCGAGGTCAACGCCTTTGTTCGCGATTGGGTGGCTAAGGCAGCAGCGTGACGACGACGCGGCGGTTCTTCGCGTCCTTCGCGTCGTTCGGCGTTTCCGGATCTGCCACCCCAACCCCGCTGGTCTCGATGGCTTCGCGCCGCGCGCCCATCGCGACAAGCGCATCCGTCACAAGATTTGCCCGTTTCAGCGACAGCGCCTGGGTGGCGTCCGCCGAACCTGTCGCGTCGCTGTGTCCGACGACGGTGATGCGGCTTTGTCTACCGCTGCGTGCGGTGGCGATCACTTGCCGCAGCGTTTCGAGCTGCTCGTCGTTCAGCGTGCGCGCACTCTTCGCGAAGTAGATGGTGAAGCTCGCCGATGTCGGAGTTGGCGCGGGCGGCGGTGTGTATGCTGTGAATGTCACGGGCCGCATGTCCTGTTCGAGGCGAGCGAGCGTCGAATTGAGCGACGCTCGGCATTGTTCGGACGCTGCGCGTTGCGCATCGACCGAACCGTTCAACATCCAGCAGTCGAAGTCGGCTTGGGCGCGCGCCGCATCGACCGGGAAGCGATCCTTGCCGTCAGCCGTTGCACGCAGCAGCCGGTCGCGCATCGCCGTCGCGGCGGTGCTGTTGGCTGGCTCGGGTTCCACTTCGGTGCCCCTGGCCGCGATCAGCGCCTTGGTCGCGAAGGCTTCGGCAAGATCATTCGTGTTGCCCGAACCGAAGAATGTATCGTCGACGTCCAGCACTCCGCCGCTCTCGGATTGACCGAAGGACCGCGCGAGATAGGCGTAGTTGGTATACAAATTGCGGGCGAATGCGGAGCCTGTCGGCTCGGCACTGCTGAGCTGATCGAGCGAAGATGCGCCGATGCAGGCACTCAGCATGAGACCGGCGACGGCCATGGCGGCGGACGCCGTGATGCGGTTGAGAATCCGGCCGGCCTTAAGCATGTGTCCCCCGTCGAAGTGTCCCAAAACTGGACGGCTGTCGCGCTTTTATGCAGCGGGGCGAAGCATATCGTGCGGCAGGGGTGAGGTTAAGCGCGCCGCCGCATTAGAAGCGAATTCTGACCACCCGGTCCGGACGGTAACCGCCTGTTGACCCAATTGGCGCAAACTTACTCAGTCCATCAGTTCGGAGTGCCGGCGGCATGCGCGCCCATCGTCTGGCGTTGAAGACGGAAGATCCGGTCCTCGAGAAGGCGCGCGCCGAACGTCGCCGCTTTCGCAGGGTGCGGGTCGACCTCGGCGGTCGCATATTTGTCCCCACCGACAACCGCGAGGCCGTGTGCAAGGTCGTCGACATGTCTCCCGGCGGTGCATCGGTCGAATGCGAACTCCTGCCGTCGACAGGAACGTCGATTATTCTCTATATCGATGATCTTGGCCGTTTCGAAGGCGCCGTTGCACGGTCTAATGCGACGGGTTTCGTCGTGCGCTTCTCGAGCACACAACTCAAGCGCGAACGTACCGCCGAACAACTGACTCTTCTGTTGAACAAGGGACTGGTCGGCGACGCCGACATTCGTCGCCACGAACGCATCGCGTCAAACGCGCTCACTCGCTTCACGCGCAGCGACGGAACGTCAGTCAAGTGCGAGGTGCAAGACTTTTCGATCAGCGGCGTTTTGCTCAAAACTGAGGTCAAGCCTGCGCTGGGCGAATTCGTGCTGATCGGCCAGCTCGCCGGACGCGTCGTGCGCCATCACGCCGATGGTGTAGGCGTTGAATTCGTCGGCCTCGGTCCCGACCGTCCGACCGCGGACGCGATCCACGCCAAGATCATCGTGCGCTGAGAGACTGAAGCCACTTTGTCGCCGCGCGCGGCGTGCGCAGGCGAACATAGCTCTTCAATTTGGCCGCTGCGAGCGCCGCGTCGATTGCGGGGCGCTCCTTTTTCCACAACACCCAGTCCAGCGTCTGCCAGCTAAAGCGGTCGACGCAACCAGGTGGCATCTCCGGACGGCGTTCTGCGACGAGCATGCGTCTGAGCACGCGCGCCGCGCAGCGCGCCGCGGAAAAATCCAGATCGATGACCAGATCGGCGGTGTCTAGACGCTCGGTTCGTCCGACATCGATCCAGCCTTCGATGATCCAGCGCGGCTCGGAAATCCAGGCGTTGTGGATGACGTTCAATTCGTCTTGCGGACGAACGCCCCAGTTCGCCAGCCAATCGAGCTGATCGCCATGGCGGAGCGGCAATCCGGTGCGCGCCGCGAGCGCACGTGAGAATGTGCTCTTGCCCGAGGCGCTGATGCCGATGACCGCGATGCGGTCAAGACTCATTCACAGACTCCGCAATGCCGAGTGCGGCTCGTGCCTTCCGCGTCAGTCCGCGCGCCACGATCGCGTGCGCCCGCGCCGTATAGCCTTTGAGCTGCTTGTCGGGCAGGCGGTCGAGCCGATCGAGTTGCACCCATTGGGCGCGGGCGAGGTAAGGCGCGGGAATGATGCCGCGCATTTTGGTCAACACGTGAAAGCTCACCTCGTCGGCCTTGAAGGAAAGCGAATGTGGTCTTCTGGTCGGTGCGTCCATGGCCGCGAACATCTTGCCGCCGACCTTGAAGACATGATCGTCGCCCCACTGGATCGACAGCGTCGCTCCGGGCAGCGAAAGCAGATGTTTGGCGAGGTCGGCGTAGCGCATCGCGCAAGTGTCGCTTGCCCACGCGCCGCTGCCAAGAGTTCAGCGTTCGGGAATATGCAAAGCGGCGCGGGCACGCCTGCGATGAGCCTCATCGATGTGGCTTGCCACAAGTGAGATTGCCATTGCCAGCACGGCGGCATCGTCGGTAAAGCCGAAGCCCGCCACGAAATCGGGAATGACATCGACGGGAATGACGAAATAGGCCAAGGCTGCCAGCAAGATTGCCCTGACCTTGGCCGGCGTCTTGGGATCGGCGGCGCAGAAATAGGCCGCCGCCGCGTCCTCCGCGAAGGGAATCTTTCCAGCCACCTTCAAAAGCTTCTTCCAGAAACTTTCCTCGACGAGGCGCGCGTTGCGCGCGATGGTCGCGGGAAGTTGTATGGCGGCGGGGTTGGGCGTTTGCGTCGTCATCGGTCTAGTATATCGGATCGCAAGCGTGACGAAAAAAGGGATCGTATGGAGATCGGAGCACGAATTGTCGAAAATCAGCCGTTTCCACGGCTGATGGGCGTCGAAATTGTTTCTGCGGACAAGGATAGGGTCCGTGCGCAGCTGCTGGTGCGGCCGGATTTGTGCACGGCGGGAAACATCATGCATGGCGGCGCCATCATGGCGTTCGCCGATACGCTGGGCGCAATCGGCACCGTCCTCAACATGCCACGCGAGGCGAACACCACGACCATCGAAAGCAAGACAAATTTTCTCTCCGCCGCGCGCGAGGGGACTACCGTGCAGGGTGAGTGCACGCCGGTACACGTCGGACGCAAGACGTCGGTGTGGCAGACGCGGATCACGCGCGAGGATGGCAAGCTCGTCGCTATCGTTACCCAAACCCAGATGATCCTGCTTCCCTAGCGTCGGCTTTGCGCCGTCCGGCACGTCGGTTTAAGAGTCCGCCAGCCAACAGGAAGGTCTCCACCATGGAACTGAACTCTTCGATCGCCGCCGTGATCACCGGCGGCGCCTCCGGCCTCGGCGAAGCCACCGCCCGCGCGCTGCGCGCCAAGGGCGTAAAGGTTGCACTGCTCGACATGAACAAGACAAAAGGCGAAGCGCTTGCCGCCGAGATCGGCGCGGTGTTCTGCGAAGCCAACGTCACCAATGAAGAGAGCGTGCTCGCTGCCTTCGAAAAGGCGCGCGCCGCCAATGGTCAGGAGCGCGTCCTCGTCAATTGCGCCGGTACCGGCAATGCGATCAAGACCGCCTCGCGCGACAAGAAGACGGGCGAGACGCGCCGATTCCCGACCGATGCGTTCAACTTCATCATCCAGATCAATCTCGTCGGCACTTATCGCTGCATCGCGATCTCGGCGCAGGGCATGCTTTCGCTCGAACCATTGGCGGGCGGCGAACGCGGCGCCATCGTCAACACCGCTTCGGTTGCGGCCCAGGACGGTCAGATCGGCCAGGCGGCGTACACCGCATCCAAGGCCGGCATAAACGGTGTGACGCTTGTCGTTGCGCGCGACCTCGCGCAGGAGGGCATTCGCTGCAACACGATCATGCCCGGTCTTTTCAACACGCCGCTCTTGGGCGCCGCGCCTGAGAATGTGAAGGCAGCGCTGGGCGCACAAGTGCCGTTCCCGCCACGTCTCGGCAATCCGCCGGAGTATGCGTCGCTGGCGCTGCAGATGATCGAGAACGCCTATTTCAACGGCGAATGCGTGCGCCTCGACGGCGCGATCAGAATGGCTCCGCGCTGAGGAATGCCGATGGCCCGCAATTGCGGGCCGTGACATTATGGCGTCATGACGGCGGAAGAGATTCTCGGCTGGCACGACTTCTTCGTGACGATTGCGCAGGTCGGCGCGACCTTGGCAGGGCTTCTTTTCGTCGGCCTCACGATCTCGCTGCAACATGTCATCGGCGTGAGCGGCTATCTGAGCCGCGCCTTCGCGGCCCTGTTCTTGCAGTTCGAAATGCTGGTGATCGGTCTATGGGGCCTTTTGCCGGCGCAAACGGGTTTCGGACTTGGCGTCGAATTGATCGCCACCGGACTTGCCTTCGCCACGGGCATCTTCGTCTTTGCCTATAATTTTCCGGAGGACGGACAAAGTGTGCTCGGCTCGCGCGGCCCCAGAACCGTGCGCTTTATCCTCAGCCTTGGTGGCACATTTTTCCCGGTGTTCGCTGGGATAGGGCTCGTCGCCGGGCGGCCCGGCGCGCTCTACCTTTTGATGCCGACCGCTATCGGCTGCCTCTATCTCTCCATCGGCAATGCTTGGGTGTTCGCGGTGGAGATCCCGCGCCGCAAGCAGCAGAACTCCGACTAACTAGTGCGCGGCGAGTTCGCGGATCTGGCTGTTGGCAAGAGTGAGTTTGGCGATAGAAAGATCGCCGCTGCGCTCGAGCGCATCGAGAAACGCCTTGGCGCGGGCGAGCGGTTCGCCATGCTTCTTGGCCCACGCCTCGACCGCCGCCATGCCGTCGGCGCGATTGCCCTTTGCCTTGCCGGCATCGAGCGCTGCCAGTGCCTCGGCAGTCAATGCGCGCTGACCGGTAAAAAGATCGTCTGCGATGCGCCTGATGGCAAGTCGGTCCCAGTGCTCCTTGGCCATGATGCGGCCCGCGAGATTGCGCAAGCGATCGATGCCGACGGTTGAGCCCATCGCGAAGTAGGCGCCCGCGACCAGATCGATCGAAAGGCCGTGCGCGCGCGCCACCTGGGCGATCTCCGGCGCACTACCCATCAGCGGCAAGACCGCAACATCCTCTGCGACGTCGAGCGGCGCGCCCGCGCGTTGCAATTGGGCAATGCGCTGTTCGGTATCCTGCGCCTCGAACGGCGAAATCAGCGAACTGAAGGTGCCACGCAGGCTTTCTACTCCGGCACGATAGAGCGCGATGGTCGGCGCGAGATCGGCGTTGGCCGGCACATTGGCCAGAAACCACAGACCCAACCGTCGCAGGATTTCGGCGACGGCCTCGTACATGCCGGTCTGCGTAGCGGCGTCGACCTTGCCGTCGAGCGCATCGATGCGCCTCTTGAGTGCTTCCAGACCAAAGGCGCCCTCTGCGACGACGAAGGCGCGCGCGACATGGGCGCCATTGGCACCCGACATCTCCTTCATGCGCGCGACGAACACGGGTCCCGCCAGATTGACCAGACGGTTCGCCAGCGTCGTCGAGATGATCTCGCGCCTCAACCGATGTTGCGCGACGGCGTCAGGGAAACGCTCGACAGCGGCAGGCGGAAAATAGCCGGCCAGAACCGGCTCGAAGGTCGGATCGTCGGGCAAATCGCTCGCCACGATCTCTTCGTCGAGATCGAGCTTGGCGTAAGCGAGAAGCACCGCGAGTTCCGGCCGCGTCAAGCCCTTGTTCTCGTTTTCCAAGCGCTGCAATTCGCCGTCCGACGGCAGGAATTCAACTGCGCGATCGAGCCGGCCGCGCCGTTCGAGATCGCGCATGAAGCGGCCATGCGCATCGAGATCTTTTTCGGCGCGGAGTTCCGCGACGGAGAGCGCAAGCGTCTGGTCATAATTGTCCTTGAGCACATGCGTGGCGACATCGTCGGTCATGGCGTTCAAGAGCTCGTCGCGCGCCGCCGCCGTCAGCGCACCGCGCCGCTGCGGTCCGCCCAGCAGGATCTTGAGATTGACCTCGTGGTCAGAGGTATCGACGCCGGCGGAATTGTCGATCGCATCGGTGTTGATGCGGCCGCCGTTGCGCGCATATTCGATGCGCCCGAGTTGGGTGGCGCCGAGATTGGCGCCTTCGCCGATCACCTTGGCGCGCAGATCTGCACCGCTGACGCGCACGGCGTCGTTGGCGCGGTCGCCGGCATCGACATTGCCTTGTGAAGCCGCCTTGATGAAGGTGCCGATGCCGCCGAAGAACAGCAGATCGACATCGGCTTTCAACAAGGCCTTGATGAGTTCGGCGGGCGAGAGCTTGTCGGCGGTGGCCCCGGTCAACGCCTTTACCTCCGCCGTCAATGGCACTTCTTTCAAGGAGCGGGGAAAGACATTGCCGCCCGCGGAAAGCAGCGATTTGTCGTAGTCCGCCCAACTCGAGCGCGGCAGATCGAACAGCCGCTTGCGTTCGGTCCAGCTTGCGGCCGCATTGGGATCAGGATCGAGGAAGATGTGGCGGTGATCGAACGCCGCCAAGAGTCGCGTCTGTTTAGAGAGTAGCATGGCGTTGCCGAAGACATCGCCCGACATGTCGCCGACGCCTACCACCGTGAATGGCTGGTTCTGGATATCGCGGCCGAGCTCGCGGAAGTGACGCTTGACCGCTTCCCAGGCGCCGCGCGCGGTGATGCCCATCTTCTTGTGGTCATAGCCATGGCTGCCGCCGCTCGCGAACGCGTCGCCGAGCCAGAAGCCGCGCGCTTGCGCGATGCCGTTGGCGATGTCGGAGAAGGTCGCCGTTCCTTTGTCGGCCGCGACCACGAGGTAGGGATCGTCCTCGTCATGGCGAACGACGTGCTCCGGCGCCACGACAGACCCGTCCGGATTGAGATTGTCGGTGACGTCCAACAGCGCATTGATAAGCGTTTTGTAGGACGCGATGCCCGCTTCCTGCACAACTTCACGCGTCGAGTTGAGCGGCACTTGCTTGGGATAGAAACCGCCCTTGGCGCCGACCGGCACGATGACGGCATTCTTCACCTGCTGCGCTTTCACCAGGCCGAGGATTTCGGTGCGGAAGTCTTCGCGCCGGTCAGACCAGCGAATGCCGCCGCGCGCCACCTTGCCGAAGCGAAGATGCACGCCTTCCACTTGCGGCGAATAGACGAAGACCTCGACCAGCGGGCGGGGCAGTGGCAAGTCGTCGAGATTCTGCGAGTCGAGCTTGATCGCGACGTACGGCTTGGGTTCACCATCATTGTCGCGTTGGTAGAAGTTGGTCCGCAACACGCTGGCGATTACGTTGCGCAGTCGTCGGATGATGCGGTCGTCATCCAAACTCTGCACATCGTTGAGCGCGCCTTCGATGCGCAACGCGATCGTCTCCGCGTCGCGTTCGACGCGACCGACGGCTTGCGGATCGTTCAAGGCATGAAACTGTTCGATGAGGAGCCGCGCCAGATCCGGATTGCGCGCCAGCGCCTGTTCGACATAGTCCTGGCTGAAGGAAAATCCCGCCTGACGCAGGAATTTCGCAATCGTTCGAAGGATCGTCACATCGCGCCAGGCGAGTCCTGCGGTCAGCACGAGGCGATTGAAGCCGTCGCTCTCGGTCCGGCCCGAGACAACGGCATGGAATGCGTCTTCCAAGGGCTTCTTGATATCGTCGATCTCGGCCGCACCTTCATCGGCGCGCTCCATCATGAAGTCGAGAACAGCGGCTTCGTGAGACCAGCCGTCGCCGGTCTTGAGTGTGACGTTGAAGGAATCTTCGGCGATGACTTTGAGGCCTAGATTCTCGAATACCGGCAGCGACGCCGACAACGGCATGACTTCGCCCAGGATGTAGAGCTTGAGACGCAACGCGTTGTGCGCGTCGGCGCGCTTGCGGTAGACGCGGGCGCGCAGTCGGAGTTCGACTCCAGGCGCCGCAAGGGCTGCGATCTCGTCGAGGTCATGCACCGCTTCGGTCGGTGTGAAGACGCCGCGATAGCCCGGCGAAAAATGCGCCTGACGCTCCTGCAGAAGTTTCAGTCCCTGGGTTTCGCCGTGCACCTGTTCGAGTGCCTCGACGAAGCCGTCATCCCAGGTTCGGATCGCGGCGCGGATCTGAGTTTCGAGATGCGGTACGCTGACATGCGGCCGCGCGCCTTCGTTGCGGCCGATGATGTAGTGCACGCGCGCCAGAACGGTCTCGTCGATCGTCGGCATGGCGGCCGACATGCGGCCATTGAAGGCATGCGCCAGAATGTGATGGATGCGTTCGCGCGCATGGGTGTCGTAGCGATCGCGCGGAACATAGACGAGCGCGGAGACGAAACGGTCGAAGCGGTCGAAACGCAGGAACACCCGCACGGTAGGCCGTTCGCCCAGACGCAGGATTCCTTGCGCCGTGCTGAAGAGCTCGTCGTCGGAGATCTGAAACAGTTCGTCGCGCGGATAGGTGTCGAGGATGTGCGATAGCGCCTTGCCGTCGTGGCTGGCCGCAGGCAGGCCGGCACGCGTCAGAACATGGACGACTTTTCGCCTGAGGAGAGGAATCTCGCTCGGTCGCCGGCTGTAGGCGCCAGACGTGAAGAGGCCGACAAAGCGGCGCTCGCCCGTGAGCTTTCCGTCACTGCCGAACGTCTTGACGCCGACATAGTCCATATGCACGTGGCGGTGGACGAGACTGCGTTCGTTCGACTTGGTGATGATGAGCGGCGAGGGCTGCGTGAGAAATGCGCGCACTTGCGGGGTGATGGCGGAACGATCCGGTCCGCGGCGGATAACGCGCGCCTCACTGTCGGCGAGGACGCCGAGACCGGATTCCGTAATCGGCACGAGCGCGCCTTCGCCTCTGGAATCGAAGCGGTAGTCGCGAGCGCCGAGGAACGTGAAGTGGTTGTTGCCCAGCCATTCCAGGAAGGCGATGCTCTCGCTGAGCTCCTCGCTCGACACGTTTGGCGGATGTGCCCGCAACTCCTCGGTCGCCTGCTTGGCGCGCTCGAGCATCGGGCGCCAGTCGCGTACGGCGACACGCACTTGCGCGAAGGTCGACTTGGCGCCGTGCACCAGGGCATGCCGTGCGGCTTCGCTGACGACCGGTTCGAGAACCAGCACGATCACGCTGACCGGCTGACCCGAAAGCTGGACGATCGGATGGAAGACGGCGCGTAACCGTCCGCCGCCGGCAGTCGCTTCGGCAATAAAGGAGTCGAAGAGGAACGGCATGTCGTCATTGATCGCGACCATGAGCGTGTCGTTCTCGCCGTACGCTGCATCTTCGTCGCGCGCCGTGAAGAGAGCGACGCTGCTGTCGCCTTTGCGATGAGCGCTCGCGCGCGCAAACACCAGGCGCGCCAAGGCCGCGAGGGCCTGCGGCGTATAGCGATTCACGTCGTCGGGCGCGGCGTGTGAATAGAGTGCGTCGAAGAAGTTCTTCAGTGCGGAATCGCTGATGAGTTTGCCCGCCGCCTGCAGGCGTTCTTCGGCGTCGACTTCGCTTTGATGGCTGAGACGCGCGGTGTCGTCCGAATGCGCGACGGCAAGCGACATTATTTTCCTCATCGGCCAGTGCCAGAGCCTAGGCCGCGGGACATTAACCTCGCATGAGGGTCAGGAAAACCCTTGAAATAGTTGGGCTTAGGCGTCCAGCAGGCGGAGAATGCCGTCTTCGGTGCGCAGGCCCCCGCGATAGTGGTCGGCGATGGCGAGCGCCGCGGCGAACAGCGCAGACGCCACCAGTACCGACGCTGCGTTGATGGGTGCGTCCGTAAAGTGACGCAGCACGCAAGCGAATGACGTGAGCAGCGCCACGGGCGCAAGAAACGACAGGATGGCGTTGCGATCGCACAACAATAGTCCAAGCCCGGCGGCCGGACCTGCGGCGAAGACAAGCGCCGCACCGAGTGGCGCGGTGTTCGTCAGAACGAGAAAAGCGCCGGCACCCCAGGCGCAACCGGCGTAGAGCAAGACCGCCATCAATTCCTGTTCGAAGGTGCGCAGTGCCTGACGTTCGAATGGCTGATCGATGGCGCTCGCATAGGTGCGCACGATCGCGACACTGGCGACTACCACCAAAACGGCCCACGCCACGCGCGGCGCAACACCAGCGTCGCTGGCCAGGAAAATCGCGAACGCCGCTGCGAGCGGAAGCGCGATTGCGACATAGATTGAGCGGCCGAGCATGTGGGAAAGCCGCGCGCTCTTTTCCGCTTCCGCGTGCAGAGCAGCAAGCTTGGCGATGGCGCTCGTCTGGCTACGAATATCGTCTGCGAGTGTTTCCGCAGATGACGGGCTAGCGAAAAACGAGCTTGCTTGCAGTGCCATGTTGGCCCCCCGGCATCGAGACTCGCCGTCAGGCTCCGCCGTCGTCGTTAACAATGGGTTAATGCCGACTTACTTCGATGGGCCGCGCGAGCCGCGTGTGCGTTTGCCCGTCGACGCCGGCGGCTGATACAACAGCGCCGTGAGCGCCGAAGCAGACTTCCTCATTCGCGAACTCAGCCTCCGTCCGCATCCTGAGGGCGGTTTTTTCCGCGAGGTTTTTCGCGACCTTCGCGACAATGAGGGCCGTTCGCGATCCACCGCAATCTACTATCTGCTGCGTGCAGGCGACGTCACGCATTGGCATCGGATCGATGCGTTTGAAGTCTGGCATTGGTATGGCGGAAGTCCGCTTGAACTGTCGATTGCGCCAGCGCGCGGCGCGCCGGCCCGACACATCTTGGGCAACGCCATAGTCTCGGGCCAGCGTCCGCAGATCGTTGTGCCGGAACGCTCCTGGCAGCGCGCCAAGGCTTTGGGAGACTATACGCTCGCCGGCTGCACGGTAGCGCCGGGTTTCGACTTCAACACATTCGAGTTGGCGCCCGAAGGCTTCGAGCCCGCCTGATGCGTCAGTTGACCATCGGCACGGCGAGAAGCTGACTGAGGCTGCGCGCAATCGCGCGCGACGACGCGCGACCCGAAAAACCCTGCTCGGGGTTATACGCGACGTTGAGCGTTCTGCCCCGCAGCGTCACCAGCGGCCGGCCTGAGGCAAGCAGTTGCACCGTGTCTACTCTGGCAGCCAACGCCGTGCGCGCGGCAGCGCTCCGGCAAAAACGCTCGATGCCGCGCGCCACGTTCTGCATCGCGTCGTAGGCGAAGGCACGTACGGCCTGATCGCCCGCTAGCAACGGCCACTCCGCCAGAAAGTCGATATGCACGCCGCGCGCATAGGCGAGATGGTTGGATAGGTCGGCTGCGGCGCGTTGGATGTCGGAGAGCGAGATGAGCGTGACTGCCGGCATCATGGCATCGCCGGTTCGTTCGGCCGGCACGCCGCTCGGTTGGGCGTCAGTGTAGAGCGTGATCGCGCTCCATCCCGAGACTTGCAACGCTGTGGCGCCGGAATCGTATTTGAGCACGCGTCCGCCCAGCGAAGCATGATCGGCGGTGAGAACGAAAATTTCGGAGTCGCCGAGGAAGTGCAGCAAGTAGCGATCAAGATAGTGAGTAAGCGTAAACTTCAACTGGTCGCCGGCCGAATAGCTGCCGGGCCGCACGTCGCCGATGCGCTCTTGCATCATGCGTATGCCGAGTTGGTCCTGTGGCCGGGCACCGCCAACGGATAGCAAAATCGCAAACAACGCGAATAGGATCGCTTGCTTCGGCATTGGCCCTCGTGGCCGATTTTCCTCGACCATGCCGGTCGAAACCGGCTTATCCCCATGGTCGAACTACATGAGGAATAGGGCGAATTTGAGACTAGCGTTAAAGGTCATCGAAGCGGCCGCCGCGGCCCTTGCCGCCGGCGAAGCGCGCCGCACCACTGCGCGATTCTCCTGTCTGCAACGTTGCGGTGCCATGAGCGAATTCGTTGATCATGGCGTGCTGGTGGTCAAGGTCCCATTGTTCGTACACGGATGATCTGTCGCCTCGCAGGCACATCTGCGGGAACCGCGCAATGTCATGGGCCAGCTCTTCGGCGGCGCGGCGACTCTGTCCTTTCGGTACGACACGATTGGCCAGACCAAAGGCGAAGGCTTCCATCGCCCCGACGGGACGACCGGTAAGGATCATATCCATGGCGCGCGACTGGCCGATCAAGCGCGGCAAGCGCACCGTGCCGCCATCGATCAGCGGCACACCCCAGCGCCGGCAGAAGACGCCGAACACCGCGTCGTCTTCCACGACGCGAAGATCGCACCAGCAGGCGAGTTCCAGGCCGCCCGCCACGGCATAACCGGCGACCGCGGCAATCACGGGCTTGGAAAGGCGCATGCGTGTCGGGCCCATCGGCGCATCGCCGGAATGCGGATCGAAATGCTGGCCCGGCGCACTCAGCCGATTGCCGCGACCCTCACTCAAACCCTTGAGGTCGGCGCCGGCGCAAAAGTAGCCACCTGCACCCCACAGCACAGCGGCCTTCGCGCGTGCATCGGTTTCGAAGGCGAGGAAAGCTTTCACCAGCGCATCGCCCGTATGGCGATCGACGGCGTTACGTGCCTGTGGCCGATCCAAGATGACAGTCGTCACATCGCCGTTATGCTCGACATGAACATGATCGGAGCTCATGTGTTTCTCCCCCCTTTTTCTCAAGCTTGTCACGGCTAGGGGCCGGCGGCCAATCATGTCGCAGTGTCGCTGCCGCGCAACGCTTGGATTCCGGAGAAATCGGGACTAAACCGGCGCCGTTCAACCGATCAAGCCATGAGCTCCCCGTGACACGCAGCCTCGACTCCTT
>Ga0207693_10000144_pt1 | contig 65408 bp, 59 predicted proteins | sample LARL81metaG_FD_184347 | JGI IMG/M metagenome (GOLD analysis project Ga0207693, IMG submission 184347) | Corn, switchgrass and miscanthus rhizosphere microbial communities from Kellogg Biological Station, Michigan, USA - LAR L8-1 metaG... | ecosystem: Host-associated > Plants > Roots >... | reverse complement strand
CGGCATGTGCACCACCAGGTCCGGGCGCAGGCTGGCGCCTTCCTCGCCCACCAGGTGCAGCTGCTCGGTGAAGTCGCAGTGTTCGGAGAGGCCGGCGAGTTCGACCAGGCGCCGCAGCGTGAGCTCGCCCCAGCGGCCGCGCACTTCCGGCCGGCGCAGCGCGGTCACGAGGTTGCGTGTCTCGCGCTGCAGCTGCGCCTGGCTGCCGGCGAGGGACTCGATCTGCGTGCGCAGGCTGGAGAAGGCGTCGCGCCGCTCGCGCTCGAGTAACTGCACCTGCGCTTCGGTGCGCTCCAGCGCCGCGCGCAGCGGCTCCACCAGCTGCGCGATGGCGACCTCGCGCTCCTTGAGCGCGCCCTGGGCGATCGCCTGGTCGCGCCCCAGGGACTCGCGCGCCAGACGCAGGAACAGCTCGCTGTTGGCTCGCAGGGTTTCCCCGGCGAGCGAATCGAAGGCGGCGCGCAGCCGCAGCTCCGACTGCTCCAGCAGCTCCATGCGTTCGGCGTCCTTCAGGGTCTCGGACTCCAGGCGCACCTGGGCCGCGGCGAGTTCCACGCGCAGCGACTCGATGCGCTTCGTGGCGCGCAGGTAACTGAGGAGCGCCCCGAGCAGCGCGCCGGCCAGGAACGTCCCGGCCATGACCACGTAGATGAAATGCGTGAGCGTGATCAACGGCTGAAGAACGCCAGGTAGTTGACGCCGACATCGGCGCTCAGGCGCACGTGTGTCGTGAACGGATTGAGCTCGATGCCGCTCAGGCCGCGCAGCGTCAGCCCGGCGGCGCGCGCCCAGCGGGCCAGTTCCGCCGGACGGATGAGGCGCTCGTATTCGTGCGTGCCACGCGGTATCAGCTTCAGAAGGTACTCCGCGCCGACGATGGCCATGAGAAAGGATTTCAGGTTGCGGTTCAGGGTCGAAACAAAGAGCGTGCCCTGCGGCTGCAGCAGCTGCGCGAGGGTGCCCATCATCGCGGCCGGGTCCGGGACGTGTTCGAGCATTTCCATGCAGGTGACGAGGTCGAAGCTGTGCGGCGCCTCGCGCGCGAGCGCGGCGGCGTCGGTGAGCCGGTAGTCGATGCTGAGGGCGCCCTCCAGCGCATGCAGGCGCGCCACCTCGATCATCCCCGGGGCAAGATCGATGGCCGTAACCCGCGCGCCGGCCTTGCAGAGCGCCTCGGCGAGCAGGCCGCCGCCGCAGCCGACGTCGAGCGCGCGTTGCCCGGGGAGGGCGACGCGCTCGGCGATGTAGGCGGCGCGCACCGGATTCAACAGGTGCAGTGGCCGAAACTCCCCCTGCGGATCCCAGAAGCCACTCGCGCCCGCCTCGAACTTGGCAAGTTCCGCACCATCGGCATTCGGCGCCTGGGGACCCGTGGCAGGTCCGGGAGTACTCATGCCGCTGCCCCCAGTTTCAGTCGCCGCGCCCAGCTCCCCGGCAGCTGCTTGAGCTCCTCGGTGTCGAAGGCGAGCAGGCGATGCTCGCGCACGGCGGCGCGGCCGCCGCTCCAGACATCACTGACATCGCTGCGGGTGGCACCGAAGAGGATCGCCGCCTCGACGCCGCGGGAGCAGCGGCAGGCCAGCGGATCAAGATCGATGCAGACCAGGTCCGCGGCCTTGCCGACTTCGAGGGAGCCGATCTGCGCCTGCAGACCGAGCACCGTGGCGCCTCCCAGGGTCGCCAGGCGCAGCGTCTCGGCCGCCGGCAGTCCGGAAAGCAGGGCGGCGACCCGCGCCTCCGCGAGCAGGTCGAGGGCGCCGACCGTGGCGGGGCTGTCGGTGCCCAGGGCGGTGCGCTGGCCCTCGAGTCGCACGAGCGCCGCACCGCCGGCGCGCAGGCTCACCTGCGGACAGGCAATGAGGCTGGCGCCGTGGCGCGCGATGAGCGCCAGCGCCTCGCGCTCGCTTGCCAGGACCCCGACGGCCGCAAACCCCGGGCGCAAGAGTCCCAGCGTCTCCAGCCGTGCCAGCACCGCACCCGCAGCGGTGGTGCGCACGGGCGCGGCGGCATCGCATACTTCGTGCGGCGGCGCGCCCGCCTCGCCCCCGATGCCGACGTGCACGCACACGCGCGCCTCCAGCTCATCGGTGACGCGTCGCACCCGCGTCAGGGTTGCATCGCTCAAGGTCGGCACTGCGACGGGTGCGAAGTACAGGCTGATGCGCGAGTCCGAGCGGTACTCGTCCCACAGACGCTCGGCACGGGCGAGCTGCGCGGTGGCGTGCTCCGCCCCGGCACCGGCTTCCTCGGTAACCGGCAGGCCGATGGCGGCGCGCAGCTGCGCCGCGGCGACCACGCGCGCCGCCTCCTCGGGGTGAGCGCTCAGGTCGGCGAAGCAGGTGATGCCGGCGCACAGCATTTCGGCCATCGCGAGGCGCGTGCCATCGCGCACGAAATCCGCGTCCGCGCCGCTGGCGCGCAGCAAGCCACGCAACGCGCTTTGCGCGCCCGGCGCCACCGCGGCCCGCAGCAGCGTCTCGCTCGCGCGCGTGTAGGCATTCACCAGGCCCGGCAGCAGCGCGTGGTGCTCACGCCGCACCTGCTCGCGCACGGCAAAGCGGGCACGCAGCTCCGCCGCAGGTCCGAGCGCGACGATGCGCCCGGCGTCCACCACCAGCGCGTGACCCTCGAGCGCAGCACCCGCGGGTGTCATCGGCAACAGCCAGCGCGGCTCGATCAGCAGGTCTGCGGATAGTTGTTCAGACATCGTTGTGCACGAAGAAAGCGGCTCCCGGGAGTATATCGGTGCATGCCGCGGGGCGCGCGGGAGACCCTGCGCGCCGCGGGCCGAAGGTGAGGGTTCAGGCCCCGCTTCGTGGTAGAATTAACGCTTTGTTTCGGCCCGCCCGGGGTCACAGAGTGCACCAGATTAATGGCTGATATCGCGCGCGAAATTCTCTCTGTCAGTCTCGAAGATGAGATGCGGCAGTCCTACCTCGACTATGCCATGAGCGTGATCGTCGGGCGTGCCTTGCCGGACGTGCGCGATGGCTTGAAGCCCGTGCACCGGCGCGTGCTGTACGCCATGCGCGAGCTCGGTAACGACTGGAACAAGGCCTACAAGAAATCCGCCCGCGTGGTCGGTGACGTGATCGGTAAGTACCACCCCCACGGGGACACGGCCGTTTACGACACCATCGTGCGCATGGCGCAGCCGTTCTCGATGCGCTACCTGCTGGTCGACGGCCAGGGCAATTTCGGTTCGGTCGACGGGGACCTGCCGGCGGCCATGCGCTACACCGAAGTACGCATGTCGCGCATGGCGCACGAGCTGCTGGCGGACATCGAGAAGGACACCGTCGACTTCGTCCCCAACTACGATGAATCCGAGCACGAGCCCTCGGTGCTGCCCACCCGGGTGCCCAACCTGCTGATCAACGGCCAGACGGGCATCGCGGTGGGCATGGCCACCAATATCCCGCCGCATAACCTGACCGAAACGGTCAACGCCTGTATCGCGCTGCTGGATGATCCGTCGCTGCCGCTCGCGGCCCTGATGCAGCACGTGCCGGGCCCGGATTTCCCGACCGGCGGCATCATCAACGGCGCGCAGGAGATCGCCACCGCCTATCGCACCGGGCGGGGCCGCCTCTCGGTGCGCGCCCGCGTCGAAATCGAGGAGGTCGGCAAGGGTGACCGCCAGGCGATCGTCGTCACCGAGCTGCCCTACCAGGTCAACAAGGCGCGCCTCATTGAGCGCATCGCGCAGCTGGTGCGCGAGAAGCTGCTGGATGGCATCGCCAGCGATGGCCTGCGGGATGAGTCCGACAAGGACGGCATGCGCATCGTGATCGAGCTCAAGCGCGGCGAGATCACCGAAGTCGTCCTCAACAACCTGTACGCGCAGACACCGATGGAGACGGTGTTCGGCATCAACATGGTGGCGCTGCAGGACGGTCAGCCGAAGCTGATGTCGCTCAAGGAGATGCTGGAGGCCTTCATCCGGCATCGGCGCGAGATTGTCACGCGCCGCACCATTTTCGATCTCGCCAAGGCGCGCGACCGCGCCCACATTCTCGAGGGCCTCGCGGTCGCCCTCACCAACATCGACGAGGTGATCGCGCTCATCAAGGCCGCGCCGTCCCCGCCCGAGGCACGCACTGCCCTGGTGGCACGCTCGTGGCGCCCGGGGGCCGTGACCGAGCTGCTGGAGCGCGCCGGTGCTATTTCCACGCGCCCGCAGACGCTCGCGGCCGAATTCGGGCTCAAGGCCGACGGCTACCACCTCTCGGAGGTACAGGCGCAGGCGATCCTCGACATGCGCCTGCACCGCCTCACCGGGCTGGAGCAGGACAAGATCATCGCCGAGTACCGCGAGCTGCTCGAGAGCATCCGCAATCTCACCGACATCCTGGCGCGCCCGGAGCGACTGACGCAGGTGGTGCGCGCCGAGCTGCTCGAGGTGCGCGCCGCCTACGGGGATGCGCGGCGCACGGAAATCAACCGCGATCACCTGGACCTCACCACCGAGGACCTGATCGAGCCGCAGGATGTCGTGGTCACGCTCAGCCACACCGGCTACGCCAAGAGCCAGCCGCTGACGGAGTACCAGACGCAGCGCCGCGGCGGCCGCGGCAAGACCGCGACCGCGGTGAAGGATGAGGACTTCGTCGAGAAGCTCTTTGTCGCCCACACGCACGACACGGTGCTGTGCTTCTCCAACCGCGGCAAGGTCTACTGGCTGAAGGTGTACGAGCTGCCACAGGCGGGGCGCGGCGCGCGCGGCAAGCCGATGGTAAACCTGCTGCCGCTGGAGGAGGGCGAGAAGATCAACGCCCTGCTGCCGGTGAAGCAGTACGACGAGCAGCACTTCGTCTTCATGGCCACCCGCGCGGGCACGGTGAAGAAGACCCCGCTGGCGGCCTTCTCGCGGCCGCGCACCAGCGGCATCATCGCGGTAGACCTGGCCGACAACGACCAGCTGGTCGGCGTCGCCATCACCGACGGCGAGCGCGAGGTGATCCTGGTGTCCAGCGGCGGCAAGGCCATCCGCTTCCACGAGAACGAGGTGCGCCACATGGGCCGCGAGGCGACCGGCGTGCGCGGCATCCGCCTGGGGCCCGGCCATGACCTGATCGCGCTCATCGTCGTCGGCGAGGGCCACGTGCTCACCGCGTCGGCCACCGGCTACGGCAAACTCACGCCGCTTGAGGATTTCCCCTCCCACGGCCGCGGCGGCCAGGGCGTGATCGCGCTGCAGACTTCGGACCGCAACGGTTTCACCGTGGCGGCACTGCAGGTGAAGGCGGGCCAGGAGATCATGCTCATCAGTTCCACGGGCACCCTGGTGCGCACCACGGTGGATGAGATCTCCGTGCAGGGCCGCAATACCCAGGGCGTGCGCCTGATCCGCCTGGACGAGGGCGAGCGCCTGGTCGGCATCGAGCAGATCGAGACCCTGGAGGGCGCCGAAGACACGGGCGCAACCGGGGAGATGCCGGCGCCGGCGGCGGATGAGCCGGGCGAGCCTGCCGCGGAGTCATAGACGCAAAAGATCTAACGCCGCGCGCGAGCGCGTTGCTAAGATCCTGAGCGTTCCCCGATGGTGTTCAGACGACCCGGAAGAGGGTGTTCGTGCGCGTTTTCAATTTCGCGGCGGGGCCGGCCACGCTGCCCCTGCAGGTTCTCGAACAGGCCCGTGATGAGCTGACCGACTGGCAGGGCTGCGGCATGTCGGTCATGGAGGTGAGCCATCGCAGCGGCACCTTTGTCGCCGCGGCGCGCGCGGCCGAATCGCGGCTGCGCGAGTTGCTCGCGGTGCCGCCGAACTACAAGGTGCTGTTCCTGCAGGGCGGGGCGACCGGGCAGTTCGCCGCCATTCCCTTGAACCTGGCCGGTGCCGAGGCGCGCGCTGACTACCTCAATACCGGGGCCTGGTCGAAGAAGGCCATCGCCGAGGCGCGCCGCTTCCTGGCGCACGTGAACGTGGCCGCGGATGAGTCGGCGACGAACTACACCACGGTGCCGGCCGCCGCTTCGCTGCGCCTTGACCCGGCGGCCGCCTACCTTCATTACACCGCGAACGAGACCATCGGCGGGGTGGAGTTTCCCTACGTGCCCGACAGCGGCGCGGTACCGCTCATCGCCGACATGTCCTCGAGCATCCTCTCCAGGCCCGTGCCGGTGGAGAGGTTCGGGCTCATCTACGGCGGTGCCCAGAAGAACATCGGTCCCGCCGGGCTGGTGGTGGTCATCGTGCGCGAGGAGCTGCTGGGGCGCGCGCGCCCGGGCACGCCGTCGGTATGGGACTACCACGCCATGGCGGCCGAGGACTCGATGCTCAATACGCCACCCACCTTCGCCTTGTACCTTGCGGGACTGGTGTTCAAGTGGCTGCAGGAGCAAGGTGGGCTGTCCGCCATCGCGGCCCGCAACGAAGCCAAGGCGCGCGCGCTCTACGAGGCGATCGACGGCTCCGGGTTCTACCGCAATCCGGTGGACAAGGGCTGCCGCTCCTGGATGAACGTGCCCTTCACGCTCGCTGATCCTGCGCTCGACCCGCTGTTCCTGAGCACGGCGCGCGCGGCGGGTCTGGTCAACCTCGAGGGCCATCGCTCGGTCGGCGGGATGCGCGCGAGCCTGTACAACGCCATGCCGCCCGAGGGCGTGGCCGCCCTGGTCGCGTGCATGAAGGAATTCGAGCGGCGGCACGGCTGAGGCACATGACCTACCGCATCCTTACCCTGAACCACATCAGCCCCAAGGGGCTCGCGCGGCTGCCGCGCGAGCGCTACCAGATCGGCGCCGACCTCGCCGCCCCGGATGCGATCCTGGTGCGCTCCGCGGACATGCACGGGCTTAAGGTGGCCCCGGAGGTGCGCGCCATCGGGCGCGCCGGCGCCGGCGTCAACAACATCCCGGTCGCCGAGATGAGCCGCCGGGGCATCCCGGTCTTCAATGCCCCGGGGGCCAATGCCAACGCGGTCAAGGAGCTGGTGCTGGCGGGGCTGTTCCTGGCCGCCCGCAACCTCGCTCCGGCGTGGCTGTTCGTGCGCGGCCTGAGCGGGGATGACGCCGCGATTGAGGCCGCGGTGGAGGCCGGCAAGAAGCAGTTCGTGGGCTTTGAGCTGCCCGGACGCACGCTCGGAGTCGTCGGGCTCGGCGCCATCGGGGTCGAGGTCGCCAATTCCGCGCTGGCACTCGGCATGAAGGTGCTCGGCTACGACCCGCAGATCACCGTGCAGCGCGCCTGGCAGCTGTCCTCGAGCGTGGAGCAGGCGCTGTCGCTGGAGGACCTGTTCGCGCGCGCCGACGCGATCAGCGTGCACGTCCCCCTCAACGGCCATACCCGCGGACTGGTGAATGCCACCCGTCTGGCCCTGATGAAGCCGGACGGGACGCTGCTGAACTTCGCGCGCGGCGGCATCGTCGATGACGCCGCGGTGATCGCCGCGCTGAACGCCGGGCGCCTGCACGCCTACGTGTGCGACTTCCCCAGCGTCATGCTCAAGGATCACCCGCAGGTGGTGACGTTGCCGCACCTGGGGGCCTCCACCGGTGAGGCGGAGGAGAACTGCGCCATCATGGTGGCCGAGCAGGTGCGCGATTTCCTCGAGAACGGCAATATAAAGAACAGCGTCAACTACCCCGAGGCGGTGCTGTCGCGCGTGCCCAACACCACGCGGCTGGCGATCGCCAACAGCAACGTGCCGAACATGGTCGGACAGATCTCCACCTGCCTGGCGGCTGCCAGGCTCAACATCGCGGATCTCCTCAACAAGTCGCGCGGCGAGTATGCCTACACGCTCATCGACACCGACGGGGCGGTGAACGCGGACGTGCTCGGGAAACTGCGAGCCATCGAGGGCGTGCTGTCCGCGCGCCTGCTCTGAAGGAAGCTGCGCAATCTATGGCTGCCAGAAAGAAGCCGGCGCGCAAGGGGGCCGCGGGGACGGCGGGCGCCAAGCCGCTGCGGGCGGATCTTGAGGCGGTGCGTGCGCGCATCGATGCGGTCGATGAGGAGATCCACCGCTTCATCAGCGAGCGCGCGCGCCTGGCCCAGCAGGTCGGCATCTCCAAGGCCGCGGGCGGTCGTGCCGTGGATTTCTACCGGCCCGAGCGCGAGGCGCAGGTGCTGCGCCTCGCGCGCGCCCGCAACGCCGGCCCGCTGCGCGACGAGGAAGTGCTGCGCCTGTTTCGCGAAATCATGTCGGCGTGTCTGGCGCAGCAGGAGCCGCTCAAGGTGGCATTCCTGGGTCCCGAAGGCACCTTCACGCAGACCGCGGTGCTGAATCATTTCGGTCACTCGGTGCGGGCATTGCCGCTGCTCTCGATCGATGAGGTGTTCCACGAGGTCGAGGCGGGCAATGCCGACTTCGGCGTCGTGCCGATCGAGAACTCCACCGAGGGCACCGTCAATCACACGCTTGATCGATTCCTCACCTCGCCGCTGAAGATCTGCGGCGAGGTGGAGCTGCGCATCCGCCAGCACCTGATGGGCACCATGGGTTCGCTGGCGCGCATCGCGCGCGTGTGTTCGCACCCGCAGTCGCTGGCGCAGTGTCGCGAATGGCTCGATGAGCACCTGCCCGGGATCGAGCAGGTGCCGGTGTCGAGCAACGCCGAGGGCGCGCGGCGCGCCCGCGACGAAGACGGCAGCGCCGCGATCGCGGGGGATACGGCCGCGGAGGTCTACGGACTGAAGATTCTCGCCATGCAGATCGAGGACCGCGCCGACAACACCACGCGTTTCCTGGTGCTCGGGCGCAAGCTCTTCTCGCCCAGCGGCGAGGACCGCACTACGCTGCTGGTCTCGGTGGGCCACACCGATGCGCCGGGCGCGCTGTACCGGCTGCTGGAGCCGCTCGCGAAACACCGTGTGAGCCTGACGCGCATCGAGTCGCGGCCCTCGCGCCGGCGCAAGTGGGACTACGTGTTCTTCATGGATCTGGAAGGGCATGCCGAGGACCGGCACGTCGCCAAGGCACTCGCCGCACTGAAGTTGCGGGCCTCCTTGTTCCGCATCCTCGGCTCCTATCCGCGGGCGGTGCAGTGAGCTCAGCGGCCGCTGCGCGCTATCGGCTGGCCGCGGGCGGTGCCATCGCCGGGACTCTGGCGGTCCCCGGGGACAAGTCGATCTCGCACCGGGCGCTCATGCTGGGGGCCATCGCCGAGGGCGAAACGCGCATCAGCGGTTTTCTGAACGGTGCCGATTGTCTGGCTACCGCGGGGGCGCTCGCCGCGCTCGGGGTGCGCATCGGCTGGCCCGGTGCTACCGAGGTGCGCGTGCAGGGCGTGGGCGCGCGCGGTCTCACGCCTGCCGCCGGCGCGCTCGACATGGGCAACGCCGGCACGGCGATGCGCCTGATGATGGGGCTGCTCGCCGCGCAGCCCTTTGGCTCGACGCTCATCGGCGATGCTTCGCTGATGCGCCGTCCGATGGAGCGGGTGGCGGCGCCGCTGCGCTCGATGGGCGCCCTGATCCGCACCCGCGAGGGGCGGCCACCGGTTGAGATCGAGGCGGCGCGCGCGCTGCGTGCCATCCAGTACCCGCTGCCGGTGGCGAGCGCCCAGGTGAAGTCGGCGCTGCTGCTCGCGGCGCTGAGCGCCCAGGGGCGCACCTGTCTCACCGAGCCGGCGCCCTCGCGCGATCACACCGAGCGCATGCTGCGTGCCTTCGGCGTGCAGGTAGTCAAGGAGGGCGCAGCGCTCGCGCTCGAGGGTGGCCAGGCGCTGCGCGGCACGCACATCGAGGTGCCCGGCGACTTCTCCTCCGCGGCCTTCTTCCTGGTGGCCGGCTGCCTGGCCGCCGAGCGGCCGCTGGTACTCACCAACGTGGGCATCAACCCGACCCGCACCGGGCTGCTGCAGATCCTGCAGCAAATGGGGGCCGATATCCGCATCCGCCAGCGCCCGCCGCCTGCCGGAGACGACGCCGAGCCCGTCGCCGACCTTGAGGTGCGCCGCAGTGCCCTGCACGGCATCACCGTGCCGCCGGCGCTCGTGCCGCTGGCGATCGATGAATTCCCGATCTTCTTCATCGCCGCCGCCTGCGCGCGCGGGGAGAGCGTGGTGCGCGGCGCCGCGGAACTGCGGGTCAAGGAAAGCGACCGGCTCGCGGCCATGGCCGCAGGACTCACCGTGCTCGGCGTCGAGAACCAACTGCTCCCCGATGGTCTGTGGCTGCGCGGCGCCGACGCCCTGGGCGGCGGCGTCCTCGACAGCCGCGGCGATCACCGCATCGCCATGGCGTTTGCGATCGCGGCGCTGCGCGCGCGCACGCCCCTCGAGATCCTGGATGTCGCCAATGTCGCGACCTCCTTCCCGGGCTTCGTGGAACTCGCGCGTGCGGCTGGCTTGCAGATTGAACTTATCTGAAGGACGCTGCGGCCGATGAGCGCCCCGACCGAGTGCAAGGTGGTCACCATCGATGGCCCGAGTGGCTCGGGCAAGGGCACCATCAGCCGCCTGGTGGCCCACAGAATCGGCTGGCACCTGCTCGACAGCGGCGCGCTGTATCGCCTCGTGGCGCTCGCCGGCCGCCTGGCCGGGACCCCGCCCGAGGACCGCCCCGCCCACGCCCGCCTGGCCGCCACCATGCAGGTGCACTTCGGCAGCGCCCCGGACGGCGCCGAGCGGGTGAGCCTCGCCGGCCGGGACGTCACGGCCGAGATCCGTTCCGAAGCCGCGGGCGCCGGGGCCTCCCGGGTGGCTGCGTGGCCCGAGGTGCGTAGCGCGCTCCTGGGCCGCCAGCGCGCCTTCGCGGTACCCCCCGGTCTGGTGGCCGATGGACGCGATATGGGCACCGTGGTCTTCCCCGGGGCGCACCTCAAGATCTTCCTGACGGCTACCCCCGAGGAACGGGCCCTCCGCCGGCATAAGCAGTTGAAAGACAAGGGATCCGATGTTAGCCTTCCCGCCCTTTCGCGCGAGATAGCCGAGCGGGACGCGAGGGATCAGACCCGTCTGGTTGCACCCTTGAAGCCCGCGCCCGATGCCTGCGTGATCGACTCTACCGCAATGCCGGTAGGGGAGGTGGTGGGCAGGGTGCTGGAGTTGGGAGCCGCTCGAGGCTTGTGGCCCAAGTAGCCGCTCGTCGCGATACGCACGGAAGGTTGAGGTTGGCGCACGCAGGACGCGGGTGCCCGTTACTTTTTCCTGGACCTGAAGGATGAGGGTTCAGTACAGGCACGCCCTGGGGCGTGCGAAGTGAAGGTATGACAGAAAGTTTCGCCGAGCTCTTCGAGCAAAGTCTCGCTAACCAGCGCATCCGTCCGGGGATGATCCTCACCGGGCTCATCATCGATGTCACCGATGACGTCGTCATCGTCAACGTAGGCCTCAAGTCCGAGGCCGTCATTCCGCTTGAGCAGTTCAAGAACGAACGCGGCGAGGTCGAGGTCAAGGCCGGCGACCAGGTCGAAGTCGCGCTGGACTCGGTGGAGGATGGCACCGGCGAGACGCGCCTGTCGCGCGAGAAGGCCAAGCGGGCGCGCACCTGGACGCGACTCGAAGAGGCATTCAATAAGTCCGAGATCGTGACCGGTGTCATCACGGGTCGCGTCAAGGGCGGTTTCACGGTCGAGCTCGACAACGTGCGCGCCTTCCTCCCCGGCTCGCTGGTCGACGTGCGCCCGGTGCGCGATACCTCGTACCTCGAAGGCAAGCCGCTCGAGTTCAAGGTCATCAAGCTCGACCAGAAGCGCAATAACGTCGTCGTGTCGCGCCGCGCGGTGGTGGAGCAGGAGTTCTCCGCCGAGCGCTCCGCGCTCATGGACAACCTGCAGGAAGGCGCGGTCGTGAAGGGCACCGTCAAGAACCTCACCGATTACGGTGCGTTCGTGGACCTCGGTGGCATCGATGGCCTGCTGCACATCACCGACATGGCGTGGAAGCGCGTCAAGCATCCCTCCGAAGTCGTCAAGGTGGGCGACGAGGTCGAGGTGCGGATCCTGAAGTTCGACCGCGAGCGCTCACGCGTCAGCCTGGGCCTCAAGCAGCTGGGAGCGGATCCCTGGCAGAACATTGCGCGCCGTTACCCGCCCAACACCCGCGTGTTCGGCAAGGTCACCAACATCGCCGACTACGGCGCGTTCGTGGAGATCGAGGACGGCGTCGAGGGCCTGGTGCACGTCTCGGAGATGGACTGGACCAACAAGAACGTCAATCCCGCCAAGGTCGTGCACACCGGCCAGGAAGTGGAGGTCATGGTGCTCGACGTCGACGAGGAGCGCCGCCGCATTTCCCTGGGCCTGAAGCAGTGCCAGGCAAATCCGTGGAAGGAATTCGCCGAGAACTACAACCGCGGCGACAAGGTCGGCGGCCAGATCAAATCCATCACCGACTTCGGCATCTTCATCGGCCTGCCCGGCAACATCGACGGGCTGGTGCACCTCTCGGACATCTCCTGGGATGCGCCCGGCGAAGAGGCCGTGCGCAACTACCAGAAGGGACAGCAGCTGGAGGCGATGGTGCTGTCGATCGATCCGGAGCGCGAGCGCATCTCGCTTGGCATCAAGCAGCTCGCCAAGGATCCGTTCTCGGCCTACATCGCCGACAACCCCAAGGGCACGATCGTGCGCGGCGTGGTGAAGGACGTCGACGCGCGCGGTGCGGTCATCGATCTCGGCAACGGCATCGAGGGACAGCTGCGGGCCTCGGAACTGGGCCGCGACCGCGTGGAAGATGCGCGTGCGGTGCTCAAGGTCGGCGAAGAGGTTGAGGCGAAGTTCACCGGCGTCGACCGCAAGTCGCGCACCATCTCGCTGTCGATCAAGGCCAAGGAAGCCCATGAGGAAGCCGAGGCGGTGTCCAGCTACCGCTCCGAGTCCGGCAGCTCCTCCGGCACCAGCCTCGGGGATCTGCTCAAGGAGCAGATCGGTTCGGGGGAAAGCCGCTGAGCTCATGACGAAGTCGGAACTCATCGAGATCATCACCGCCAAGCAGAAGCATCTGCCGGCGAAGGACGTTGAGCTCGCGCTGAAGCAGATTCTGGAGATCATGAGCGATGCCCTCTCGCAGGGCGAGCGCATCGAGATCCGGGGCTTCGGCAGCTTCTCACTGCACTTTCGCCCGCCGCGGCAGGGACGCAATCCCAAGACCGGCGAGGCGGTGGCGCTCTCGGGCAAGCACGTGCCGCACTTCAAGCCCGGCAAGGACCTGCGCGAGCGGGTCAATGACGGGGCGGACCACCCGATCCGCGACTGAGCGCAAGCACCGCATAGCGCGCGGCGCCCGGCGGCGGGCGTCGCGCGGTTATCCCTCCCTTTAATAACCTGATATCGTCGCTGGCGCGTGTTCGAACTGCCTCCGATGTTCCTGGCGCTGGCCTTCATTCTCGTCGGCCTCGCCGCATATTTCCTCGGCCGCCGCAACGGCGCGGCGCGCACCGTGCGCCTGCCGCGCGACTACTACGTGGGCCTCGATCACCTCATCAACGACCGTTTTGATCACGCGGCCGAGATCCTCGCGCGCATGGCCCAGGCCGACGGTGACGCGGCGGAGATCCAGTTCGCCCTGGGCAGTCTCTTCCGCCGTCGGGGCGAGGTCGATCGCGCGATCGCCATCCACTCACGCCTGCGCGATCACGGCGGCGCGGGCGCGCGCGACAAGGCGGCGTTCGCACTGGCGCTCGATTACCAGAGCGCCGGTCTCATGGACCGCGCGGAGCGCGTGCTCGAGGAGGTGGCCGCCTCGCGCGAATACCGGCGCGTGGCGCTGGATCACCTGGTGGGCATCTACGAAGCCCAGGGTGACTGGGCCAAGGCGCTGAAGGTGTTCCATGAGCTGCCCGCCAGCGTGCAGCTCGAGCGGGCACAGGTGGCGGCGCACTACTTGTGTGAGCTCGCCGAGCAGGCCTTGCTGCAGGGGGAGGCCGAGCGTGCCGGCACGCTCTTGAAGCAGGCCCGCACGCATCAGGCGGCGCTGCCACGCGCTGACATCCTGACCGCCCGCATCGCGGACCGCGCCGGGGACCTTGCCGGTGCGCTGCTGCTGTACCTGCAGGCGCTGGAGATGGCACCGGGGCTGGCACTGGAGATCATTCCGGCCGTGCTCGAGCTGGCGCAGCGCGCGGGCAATACAGACGTGCTGAACGAACTCGGACGGCGGTTGCGCCAGAGCGGCCGCGTCAGCCCGCGCCAGCTGGCCTGGCTTATGGCCACCGCCGTGCCGCCCCAGGAAGTGGCGCGCCTGCCGGGCATCGCCGCGGAGCTGGGCTGGGGTGCGGAATCGGCCGCCGAGGCCAATTCCCTCAGCGCGCTGCTGACGCGCATCGGGGACGCCGGCGGGCGTTACCAGTGCGAGGACTGCGGCCTCAACAGTGTCGGCTGGTACTGGCGTTGCCCGAAATGCCACTCCTGGGACAGCATGCGCCCGGCAGTCTTCAAGTGGGCCGAGCGCGCCGACCATGCCGTGCACGCCTCCTAGGCCATCGCCTGGCGCCGCGGCGGCTGCCGTGCGGCGCAGGCTGCCGATGAAATTACCCTCTCCCTGAATCCAAGGACTGTGAAAGACCCCCGATGAGGAGCAGCTCCAAGGCGGTGATCCGCACCGCAGTGTTTCCGGTGGCCGGGCGCGGCACGCGCTTCCTGCCTGCGACCAAGGCGAGCCCGAAGGAGATGCTGCCGGTGGTTGACAAGCCACTGATCCAGTACGCCGTCGAGGAGGCGCTGGCCGCCGGCGCGCGCCGGCTGGTGTTCGTCACCGGCGCCTCCAAGCGCGCCATCGAGGACCACTTCGACTCCGACCAGGAGCTTGAGACCATGCTCGAGCAGCAGGGCAAGAGCGACCTGCTCAACCAACTGCGCAGCGTGCTGCCGTCCTACGCCTCGTGCATCTACATCCGCCAGCCGGCACCGCTGGGTCTCGGCCACGCGGTGCTGTGCGCGCAGCCGGCGGTCGGCGCCGAACCATTCTTCGTGCACCTGGCCGATGACCTGATCCGCAGCGAAATCGCCTGCCTGGCCCAGATGGCGCAGGTGTACGAGGCCAAGCGCGCGAGTGTCCTTGGCGTGCAGGTGGTGCCGCGCAGCGAGACCGAAAAATACGGCATCGTGGAAGTGGAGGGCGACGGTTCGGCGACCAGCCGCGTGCGCAGCATCGTTGAGAAACCAAAGCCCGCGCAGGCGCCCTCCAACCTTGCGGTGGTGGGCCGTTACGTGCTGGCGCCGGCGATCTTCGAGCACCTGGAGAGAATCGGGCGCGGGGCAGGGGGGGAGATCCAGCTGACCGACGGTATCGCCGCCCTCATGGGGGAGGAGGCGGTGTATGCCTACCGCTTCACGGGCAAGCGCTACGACTGCGGCAGCAAGCTCGGCTACCTGCAGGCCACGGTCGAATACGCCCTGGGGCACGAATCCCTCGGCAAGGACTTCCGTCACTACCTTAAGAACCTCGATATTGCCGCCGCGGCGGCCGGGGGCAACCGAGCCGCGCGCCCGCGGGCCAGCCTGCCCCGCAAGCGCAAGTAACCACCCTAGGGCAGCCAGACGCTCACCAGCGCGCCGCCATCGCGGCGGTTGAGGAGGCTCAGGCGCCCACCGTGTGCCTCCACGATCTCCCGGCACAGCGTCAGCCCGAGTCCGCTGCCGGTGGCCTTGGTGGAGTAGAACGGCAGGAGCGCGTCGCGCAGCGTGGCATCACTTAAGCCGCTGCCGCGGTCGCCGACCTCGATGCGAAAGCCGGTGTTTTCGTCGCGGATGGCGACGCTGATGTCCTCGGCCGCGGAACCGGACTCCACCGCATTCTTCAGCAGGTTGATCATCACTTGCTCGATCTGGGTGGGGTCGAAAGTGCCGGGACGCCCCGGCAGCGCCCCGCTGATGCGAAAACGCACCGTGCCTTCCAGGCGCCCGAGCAGCTGCGCCCAGCTGACCGTCTGCGGCCGCGGCCGCGGCAGTTTTGCAAAGCGCGCGTAGCCGTCGATGAAACTCGCCAGGTGCGCGGCGCGCTCGCCGATCGTGCCGAACACGCGGCTGAGCTGCGTCGGATCCGGCGCCTGCGCGAGCAACTGACCGGAGTGCGCCAGCGAGGAGATCGGGGCGAGGGAGTTGTTGAGTTCGTGCGCTATGACGCGGATCACCTTCTTCCAGACCGCGACCTCCTGCGCCGCGAGCTCGCGCGTGAGCTGCTTCAGCAGCAGCAGCCGGTGCGGCCGGGCGTTGAGCACGAAACGGCGCTGCGCAAGATGGTAGACCTGCGCTTCCGCCTGGACCTCCATCGTGAAGAGGGTGTCGCCGGCACTGCCGACCGCTTCCCGCAGTGCCGCCGGGGCGTCGGCCAGCACGGCGGCGAACTCCAGTCCCTCGAGCTTGCGGCCGGCCCGCAGCAGCTGGCGGGCGGCGACGTTGCTGTACACGATGCGCTCGTTCGCGTCGGTGAGGATCATGCTCATGGGGGAGGTCTGGATCACCGTGTCGAGCAGCAGTTCGCGCTGGTAGAGGTCCAGGCGCTCGCGCCGCAGCACCTCGCCGAGGGCGTTGTAGGCACGGGTGAGGGCGGACAGGTCGGCGTCAGCCGCCGCGCCGACACTGACGCTGAAGTCCCGGTCGCGCAGACTCATGATGCCATCGCCCACCGCGTGTACCACGCGTACCCACGGGCGCGCGATCCGGCGGGCGAGCCACAGGAAGGCCGGGGCGCACACGAGCATGCCGGCGAGCGCGGCGGGCGCGGGTGGCAGCCAGCGGGCCACAACGACCGCGGTGCTCGCCGCAAGTGCGGCGGTGAGCGCCAGCGCCGCGGACACGCGCCCCGCCAGTGACCACTGCCACCTCACGGGGGCCGCGGCGGCGGCGCTTCGCTGCTCTTCAGCCCCAGCCGTTCCATGCGCCGGTAGAGGGCCTGACGGGAGAGCCCCAGGTCGCGCGCTGCGTGAGCGACGATGCCGTGCGCGCGCGCCAGCGCCTGCTCGACCGTGGCGCGCTCGAGCTCGGGCTCCTCGGGCGGATCGTCGCGTGCCATGGGCAGGCGGAGCGCCTGCACGTCCACCGTGCGATCGGTGGCGAGCAGGCAGGCGCGGCGGATCGCGTTCTGCAGCTCGCGCACGTTGCCGGGCCAGCGATAGCGCTGCAGCGCGGCCTCGGCATCGGCGGACAGCTGAAAACCCTCATCCAGGAAGCCGCGCGCCAGCGGCAGGATATCCTCGCGGCGCTCGGCGAGTGGTGGCACCTGCAGCTCGATCACGCTCAGGCGGTAGAACAGGTCCTCGCGGAAGGTGCCGGCGCGGATGGCCTCGCGCAGCGGCGTGTTGGTGGCGGCGATGACACGTACGCGGGTGCGCCGGGTGCTGTTGGAACCGAGGCGCTCGAACTCCCCGGTCTGCAGCACCCGCAGCAGCTTCGCCTGGCCGCTGCCGCTGAGCGTGCCGAGCTCATCGAGGAACAGCGTGCCGCCGTCGGCGGCCTCGAAACGCCCGGCGCGCGTGCGGGCGCCGGTGAAAGCGCCGGCCTCGGTGCCGAACAGCTCCGCTTCGATGAGCTCGTTGGGGAGTGCTGCGAGGTTTACCTTGAAGTACGGGCCCTGCGCGTAGGCGGAATTGGCCTGCACGATGTCTGCCAGCACCTCCTTGCCGGCGCCGTTGGGCCCGGTGATGAGCACGGGTACTTCCGCGTGCGCCACCTGCGTCGCCATCGCCACCAGCGTATGCATGGCGGCGCTCTCGTAGACGATGCCGCGCAGATCAAAGCGCTCGGCCAGCGCGGCACGCGCGGCGCGTCCGCGCCTGCGCAAGCCCTCCGCCTCGGCGCGCGCGCGGCGCAGGTCGAGCAGATTGCGCACGCTGGTCAGCAGACGCGCATCGTCCCAGGGCTTGGCGATGTAGTCCGCCGCTCCGGCGCGCACCAGCTGCACCGCGGTTTCCAGGTGCGTCCAGGCCGTCAGCAGGATGATGGGCACGTCCGGGAAGCCGGCGCGGATGCGGCGGAACAGCGCGACGCCTTCCTCGCCGCTGGTGGCCTCGCGGTGGAAGTTCATGTCCTGAATGACCAGATCCACCGCCTCGCGCTCGAGCAGCTCCAGGCCCGCGCCCGGCGTGGCCGCGCCGAGCGCGCGCGCGCCGTGCAGGGACAGCAGCACCTCGAAGGCGGTGCGCACCGCCTCATTATCGTCGATGACGAGGATGCTGCGGCCGGCGAGACTGACGCGCAGCGAGGCGTGCGGCTCCTGGTTCATGGGCGCGATGCTAACACCAACGTTGCCGGCCGCCGTGTCGCCCGGGCAGCCCGCGCCGCGCTACACGGTGCGGGTGGCAACCGAGGGCGACACCGCCGCCGCGCGCCGCGCCGGCTGCCACGCCGCGAACTGCCCGATGCCCCACAGCGCGAGCACGCCGCCCACCAGGTAGTAGAGGTTCAGGCGCGGCAGGGCGTACTGCTCGGAGAGCCAGTAGCCGGTCGCGAGCGCCAGCAGGCACCCCGCGATGATTCCGGCGCTCGTGATGAGGCCGTTTTCCACCAGGAAGTAACGCACGATGTCACGCCGGCGCGCCCCGACCGCCCGCCGGGTGCCGATCTGCTTGGTGCGGGTGGCGACATTGAAGGTCGCGAGCGCAAAGATCCCCAGGCAGGTGACCGCGATCAGCAGTCCGGTGACGGTCAGCAGATAGATGCCCATCGAGCGATCGCCGAGGTCGGTGAGGTCCTTGAAGTACGTGAGCGGGCGCACGAAGTTGATGACGCGATTGGGATTGATCTTGGTGAGGTGCGCCTCGACCAGGCGCATGGCCGTGTCGCGCTGCCCGGGCTGGGTGCGCACCAGGTAGTTGACGGCGCCGCCGTACAAGGTGGAGGCCACCCGCGGCGCAAAGAACACCCAGTCCGGGTGCTCATTCATCGGCCACGATCCCATCACCGGGTCGACGACCCCGATGATGGTGGCCGCCTGTCCGATGTTGTCGTAAACGCGCTTGCCGAGCGGGCTCTGCTGCCCGAACATCCGTTCACCGAGGGCACGCGAGACGATGATCTGCGCGACGAAGCGCGAGGCATCGGTCTTGGTGATCGGCGGTTCAATCTCGTCGTGCCGGAAGTTGCGGCCCGCCACCAGGTGCAGGCCCAGGGCATCGAGCCCCTGCTCGTTGACTTCGAAGTAGTTCATCGAGTCGGAGCTGTGTTTGCCAGGTTCCGTCACCAGCGTCTGCCCGCTGCCACCCCCGCTCAGGGGAATCGCATTCGCCGTAGAACTCGCGATCACGCCCGGTACGCCGCGCAGGTAGGCCAGATCCTCCTCGATGGAAGGCACCAGGTGGTAGCGGTCGGTGAAGCCGGCGCTCGAGACCACAAAGATATTGGGGACATCGATGCCGGTCGGACGGCCGACCTTCTCGATGCGCTGCATGACGATGTACAGCGCGTTCACCAGCACGGCCAGGGCGATGGCGATCTGCATGGCGACCAGCACCGCGCCGGTGCGGTTGCGCAGCAGCGCGGAGAGGATGGGGCGGACGTTGAGGCTCATGGGGGACTCCCGATCACTGACTCTTCAGGTACGCGGCGGGCGGCAGCCGGCCGACACGCCAGGCCGGGTACAAGCCGGCAGCGAGGGTTGCCGCGATGGCGAGTACGATGGCCCAGAGCACGCCCACCGCATCAAAGTGCGTCAGCTCCTGGTAGCCCCCGGGGCGCCCGAGGTGTGCGGCGCTGTACATGTGATGTACCGCGGCCAGGCCGAGGATCGCCAGCAGCAGTCCGAGCAGGGCGCCGAGCGCGGAGACCATCGCGACCTCCACCAGGTGCTGTACGAAGATCTGGCGCCGGCTCGCGCCCAGAGCGCGCCGCACGCCTGTGATGGGTGCGGCATTGAGGAACTTCGCGAGCAGCAGTCCCACGGTGTTGATCAGGCAGACCGCCAGGAAGGCGAAGGCGAGGCCGACCAGCACGCGGTTGTCGTTGTCGACGACCTGCTGCACGCGCAGCCACTGCGCGACGTTGGTGAGGCGGTTGTCGCGGGGTCGCTGGAAGCGGCCGGCGCGGTGCTGCTCGGCCCAGTAGGCATCCATGAAGGTCTGCATGCGTTCGCGCGCCGCCGCGTCGGGCAACTCCACCCACACCTGCAGCCAGATGCAGTCGGAGCCCAGGAACTCCTCGGTAGTGTCAACCTTCTCCGGCTTCCAGCAATCGGTGTTGCCGCTGCTCTGCAGTTGCAGTTCCGGCCCCCAGGCGAAGGGAATGTAAGCATCGTCCGGGCGCTGGAAACTACCGCCGTTGAGATCGAAGAACCGCGGCCGCGGAAACCAGTCATTCAGCACCCCGACGATGCGGAACTCGTGATCGTTCCAGCGCAGCGTGCGACCGACGCTGTTCACACCGCCGAAGAGCTTCTCGTTCATTTCCCGTGTCAAGACGATGCTTGGCTGCGGCGGGCTATCAGCCGCGGCCGGCCAGCCGGCGCCATACAGGAACGGCACGTCGAACATCGCGAAGAAGTCCGCCGTCGTCAGGCGCGTGCTGATGCGCTGCGGAGCAGGGCCGGCGGCGCTGATTACGCCATCGACCGTGTACATCTTCACCTTGCGTTCGGGGATGCTGGAGTTCAGCAGGTACGTCGCGTCCTTGTAGGTCATCTGCGGCGGCGGCGCGCTCGGGCCGGTGCGGTTGTACTGCTGATTCGGGTCCCAGCTGTCCATGGTCACGGCATACAGGCGGTCGTTCTTCCACCAAATGGGATTGCCGGACATGGCGTGGTACACGGTCAGCGTCATGATGCACACCGCGATGCCGAGTGCGACGGCCAGGACCATGAGCGTGGTCAGGCCGAGGTTGCGGCGGAAGCTCTTGAGCGCGAGACGTGCGTAGTAGCCGAACATAGCAACTTCCCCTTGCTGTGGTTGCCGTCCTCAGGCGAGGGCGGAGCCGGCGGCATCCGCCGACGGCACGCGCGGCTCGTAGCTGCGAAAATCCGATATCTGGCCGTCGACCAGGTGGATGTTGCGTTGCGCGCGTCGTGCCAGCTCCGGATCGTGGGTCACGAGCAGAATGGTGGTGCCGAGCTCGTTGATCTGCTCGAGCAGGTCCATCACCTGGCGTGCCATGAGCGAGTCGAGGTTGCCGGTCGGCTCGTCGGCGAGCAGGAACGCGGGGTCGCCGGCGATGGCGCGCGCGATCGCGACGCGCTGCTGCTGGCCGCCGGAGAGCTGCGAGGGCATGTGCTTCATGCGCGAGGCGAGGCCCACCAGCTCGAGCGCGCTGTTGATGCGCTCGCGCCGGTCGGCGCTGCTCAGCCGCCGGTAGCGCAGGGGCACGTCCACGTTGTCCTGGACATTCAGGTCCGGGATCAGGTTGAAGCTCTGGAAGATGAAACCGATGCGTTCGTTGCGCAGGCGCGAACGCGCGTCATCGGAGAGGTCGCGGACATCGCTGCCATCGAGCACGTAGCTGCCGGACTCAAAGCTCTCCAGCAGGCCGGCGACATTGAGGAAGGTGGTCTTGCCCGAGCCCGACGGCCCGGTCACGGCGACGAACTCCCCCGCGCTGACCTCGAGGGAGAAGTTGCGCAGCGCGTAGGTCTCAATGAGGTCGGTGCGGTAGACCTTGCTGACATCCTGCATCTTGAGCATTGCTAGCGTCCTCTTCGTAATGTAGGTCCGGGGTGCGGGCGTACGTGCATTTAGTTTGAGATGGAGATCTCGCCCGCCTGGTTTAAATCGCGCGTGTCGGAGATGATGACGTTGTCGCCGGCGTTCAGCCCGCGGATCACCTCGATCTCGGCCACCGAGGCAGCGCCGAGTTCGACCGGTACGCGCTGCGCGCGGTTGCCGTGAACCACGTAGATAGTGCGCGCGGCCTCATCGAGGAAGGAGCCGCGCTCGAACTTCAGTACGTTGTCGCGCTCATCGAGCACGATGCGTACCGCAGCGCGCTCGTTCTGGCGCAGGCCGGCGGGCTGTCCGTTCCTGAACTTCACGCGACCGACCACCTGGTTCTGGCGCACTTCCGGGGAGATCGCGGTGACGACACCGGGGATGCTCTTGCCCTCGAGCGTGATTTCGGCCGCCATGCCCGGACGAATCTCACCGGCATAGGACTCGGCGACCTGGAACTCGATCTCAAAGGCGGTGAGGTCAACTACGGTGAGCAGCGGCGCGTTGATGGCGACGCGGGTCTTCTCGGGCACCGCCAGGTTGGCGACGGTGCCGTCCACCGGGGAGTGCACACTCAGTTCGGCGACGCGCTCCTGCAGCGAGGCGACCACCAGCGCCTGGCGGTCGCGCTCGAGGCGCTTGGTGCGCAGGTCGAGCGCCAGGCTGTCGCGTTCCAGGTGGGCGGTATCGCGGGCATGCTCGAAGTTGAGCTTGGCAGTGGCGACATCGTCGATCGAGCGCTGGTAGTCGCGCTCGCTGATGACGCGTTGGTCCCAGGCCCATTGCGAGCGCTTCAGCTCGCGCTGCGCCGCGTTGATGGCCACCTGCGCAAGATCGGACTGCTGCTGGCTCGACATGATCTGGCGACGGATTTCGATCTGCTGGCGGTTCAAGGCGGCGTCCAGACTGTCCAGGGTCGCGCGCTCGCGCTGGTACTCGTTGTTCAGCTCGGGGCTCTCGAGCGTGGCCAGCACCTCGCCCTTCTTGACCGCCTCGCCGGCGCGCACCGCGTAGGCCACCGTGCCGGGCGCAACGGCGAACAGGGTCGGATTGACGGCGGCCACGACGGTTCCCTCGGCCGCCACGTCGCGCACGAAGTGTCCGCGGTTCACGGCCGCGATGCGCAAGCGCTCGCGCGAGATGACGTGGCCGCTGTGCAGCCAGGCGACGATCAGCCACGTGAACAGCAGCAGCAGCAGCGCCGCGGCGCCCGCGGCGTACCGCAGCCGGTAGCGCCGCCAATGGGGGACGGCGTCCGTGACGGCCGCGTCCTGCGCCTCGGTGCCGCGCATCCGCGTGGAGTCGCCTTGTGCCTCGGGCAGCTTTCGCAGGTGAGCAAGTTTCATGCGACACAGGTAGTGCACGCGCCATGCCAGCCGAGATCGATCCGCCCGGTGCGGCGCTCAAACGCCTGAGGCGACTGGATAAACTGCTTGCGCGCGCAGGCGGCGCGGGGTGCGCTCGAGTGTCCGCCCCCCGGACGCGGACACTCGCGGACACGGCCGCGGACGCGGCGGCTGTCACGTAACGCGCTTGCGCGCCGCCGCGCGAGGCGCGCAAAGTCGCTGCAGTCGCCTGCAATCCAAGGAGGAGTCCATGGCCACCCGACGTTCGTCCGACGCCCCGCGACCCAAAGAATCCGCCCCCGCAGCGCCCGGTGCGCCCCGGGCCAGCCGCGCCCGCAAGGCGATCGCTGCCGCCGTGAGCGCCGCGGTCACGCCGGAGGCGCGTCACGCGATGATCGCGGAGAAGGCGTACCTGCGCGCCGAACGGCGCGGCTTCACGCCGGGGCGCGAGGCGGAGGACTGGCTAGCGGCGGAGGCCGAGGTGGATGCGTTGCTGGAGCTCAGCCACGGGGGCTCGTCCCAGTAGCGGGCGCATCCGGATCGCCCGGACGCGGATTCGGCGGCCGCAGCCCGTTGGAATAGAGCACCTTGCCCTGCGGGGTGACGAACACCGCGTCGTACTCGGGCATGCGGTTGATGATCTCCAGCGCCTTCTCGGGACCGAGCACGAACGCGGTCTTCGACATGCCGTCGGTCTGCGTGGCCGTCGGGGCGATGATGGTGGCGCTGCGCACCTTGCTCGCCGAGTGACCGGTGTGCGGGTCGATGATGTGGTGGTAACGCACGCCGTCCTCGTCAAAGTAGCGCTCATAGTCGCCGGAGGTCGACATCGCGGCGTCTGACAGCGGAATGCGTGTCACCACTTTCTGGGGGTTGTCCGGGTGGCGGATCGCCACCAGCCACGGCCGCCCCATGTGATCGCCGATGATGCGGGTGTCACCGCCTGCGGTGACGACGGCATGGTCGATGCCACGCGCCTTGAGGATCGCCACGCCGCGATCGACCGCATAGCCCTTGCCGATCCCGCCGAGGTCGATCCGCATTCCCGGGTGCTCGAAGCGCACCGTGTGCTGCGCCTCATCGAGCAGCATGTTGCGCCAGTTGACCCCGGGCAGCGCGCTCTTGATCTGCGCCTCGGTGGGATGGACGTGTTTCGGATAGTCGTACAGGTAGCCGACGCTCGCGTAGGTGATGTCGAAAGCACCCTCGGTGATCTGCGAGTAATAGGTCGAGAGCTTGATGAGTTCGAACAGCTCCTGGTCGACCTGCACTGGCTCGCGATTGGCGCGTTCGTTGATCTGGGACAACTCGCTTTCGGGTTTGTAGTGACTCATGAGCTCATCGATGCGGCGCATCTCGGCCATGACCGCATCGATCGCCTCGTTGCCCTTGGGGGCATCCTCGGCCCACAGCTGCACGTAGATGCGCGTGCCCATGATGGTCTCGGTGCGATCGAACCAGGCGGCTTCGACCGCTTGTGGCAATGCTGCGGCGAGCCACAGCAGTAATAGGAGCGGGCGAGTGCGCATCAGCATCGGTTGCAGCCTCTCTTGCAGTGACCGGGGCAAGACTACTACGTCCCTTCTGCATCGACAGGGCGCGGCCGCCGCGGTACCCGAGGTCTCAGGGATTGGGGTATTCTGAAGCACCTAGAATAAGCGGCGGCTCAACGGAGACCTGCACATGAAAGTAACGAATTTCAAGTCGGTGGTGTGGAGCGCGGTGCTCATGGCCGCGTTGCTGGCGGCGCCGGTCGTCGCCGCGGCCCAGGACGCCGAGGCGAGCCCCGTCACCTGCAAGGACGGTACGACCTCCAAGGGCGGTCGTGGTGCCTGCAGCGGTCACGGTGGCGTGGACAAGTCCGCGGGCGCAGCGTCGAGCGCAGCAGCGCCTGCCGCGCCGGCCGCCGCCGCTTCAACGGGTGCGATGACTTCAGGCTCCAGCGCGGGCGCAGGACTGGTGACCTGCAAGGACGGCACGACCTCGAAGGGGGGCCAGGGTGCCTGCAGCGGGCACGGCGGCGTGAACAAGTCCGCGGGCACGGCGGCGAGCGCGCCGGCGACGACGGCGGCCACGACCGCTCCGGCCGCCGCCTCCGGCGAGGCCGCTGCGATGGTGACTTGCAATGACGGCGCCACCTCCAAGGGTGGACGTGGTGCCTGCAGCGGTCACGGCGGTGTCAACAAGTCCGCGAGCGCCCCGGTGACGACGGCGGCCACAACCGCCCCGGCCGCCGCCTCCAGCGAGGCCGCTGCGATGGTGACCTGCAATGACGGCGCCACCTCCAAGGGTGGGCGTGGCGCCTGCAGCGGTCACGGCGGTGTCAACAAGTCCGCCGGCGCATCCGCGGCGGCCCCTGCCGCCGCGGCAGCTCCGGCGGCTGCCGCGGATCCCGCCAGCGTCATGGTGACCTGCAACGACGGCGCCACCTCCAAGGGTGGGCGCGGCGCCTGCAGCGGACATGGTGGAGTTAACAAGACGGCCGCGGCCTCCGGTAGCGCTGCTCCCACCGCCGCTGCGCCGGCGGCACCGGCTACGACGGCAGGGGCGGGCGCATCGTCGGGGACCTCCTATACCCCGCCAGCTCAGGCCGCACCGGGCGGCGGACCGGGGCAGGTCTGGGTGAATACCAGCAGCAAGGTCTATCACTGCCCTGCGGATGTCTGGTACGGCAAGACCAAGGAAGGCCAGTACATGACCGAGGCGCAGGCGAAGGCCTCCGGCGCCCGTCCGGACCACGGCAAGCCCTGCTCCTGAGGTGACGGCGCGCGGCCGCTGCTGCGGCGCGCTGCCATGGCGTGAGGTTAGACCAGCATGAGACGGCGTGAGCTGCTCTTCGGCACCGCAGCGGGGATTGTGGGCGCTTGCCCGTTCGCAGCAGCGGCGGACGATGGGCGCGGCGGCGCGCAGGCTGGCGTGGACATGCTGCCCGGCAAGCGGCCGCTGATCCGGCACGCCTTCCGGCCGCCGAACTACGAAACCCCGCTCGCACAGCTGCAGCCGCCCTTCACGGCCAACGACTCTTTCTTCGTTCGGTACCACCTGGCAGTCATCCCGCAGCTCGATCCGCGCATCTGGCGCCTGGAGGTTTCCGGGACGAGCGTCCGGCGCGCGCTGTCGCTGTCGCTCGCGGACCTGAGGGCCGGCTTCGAGCAGGTGACGCTCGCCGCCATCAATCAGTGTTCGGGCAACCGCCGGGGGCTGTTCACGCCGCGTGTCCCGGGCGTGCAATGGGGTCACGGCGCGCTGGGCAATGCGCGCTGGCGGGGAGTGCGGCTGCGCGACGTGTTGCAGAGCGCCGGTGTGGGTGCGGACGCGTTGGAAGTGTGGTTCAGCGGCGCCGACAGCGCCGTGCTGCCGTCCACTCCCAGCTTTCAGAAGAGTCTGCCCGTGGAGCGTGCGCTCGATGAGAGCGTCCTGATCGCCTTCGAGATGAATGGCGCACCGCTGCCGCACTGGAACGGCGCGCCGGCCCGCCTGGTCGTGCCTGGCTGGACCGGGACGTACTGGATGAAGCACCTCACCGCGGTGCGCATCGAGCCCAAAGCCCTGGATAACTTCTGGATGAAGAGCGCGTACCGGGTGCCCGCAGGGGCCTTTGCCGGCGCGCGCTTCGCGAGCCAGGAAACGCCCGAGACCGTCCCGATTACCGAGATCCTGGTGAACTCGCTGATCACCAGTCACAGCGCGGGAGCGCGGCTGCGCCGTGGTGCGCCGGCGCAGCTCGCCGGCAAGGCCTGGGATAACGGCTCCGGGATCGAGCGCGTCGAGTTCTCCACCGATGCGCGGCAGAGCTGGCGCGCGGCGACACTGGGACGGGACCTGGGGCGATTCGCCTGGCGCGAGTTCAGCCTGCCGCTGGATACTTCCCACGCCGGACCGCTGCAGATCCTGGTGCGGGCGCGCAGTCGCGACGGCTCGCAGCAGCCCGACCAGCTGACCTTCAACCCCTCCGGGTATCACGACAACATCGTGCAGAGTGTGGCCCTGGAGGTCAGCTGATGCGGACCGCCTTCGGCAGTGCACTGGCCGCGACCGCGCTGCTGCTCGGCGGCGCATACGGGGCGCATGCAGCCGGGCACGGTGAAGCCGCGGTGCAGCTGAAGGAAGGTGCCGGACGTGAGCTGACCGCGAGCCGCTGCGTCATCTGCCACAGCCTGGAGTACATTCCCGCCAATGCGCCGGCCATGGATCACGCCGCGTGGCAGAAGTCGGTGCAGAAGATGCGCGAACGTTTCGGCGCGCCGATCACGGACGAGGAGGCCGCGACCATCCTGGCCTATCTGAGCGCGACCTACACGGGCAAGACCTAGCTGGCGGGCGGCCGCTGACGCGGCGCCGCAAGCCTAGGATCCGGCGGCGAAGGTGTCGCAGTCCTGTATCGAGCCCGTGGCGAGGCCGCGCTTGAACCAGCTGGTGCGCTCGGCGGCGCTGCCGTGGGTGAAGGAGTCCGGGACGACGTAACCGCGCGAGCGCTTCTGGATGGTGTCATCACCTACTGCCGCGGCTGCGCGCAGCGCGGACTCCACGTCGCCCTGCTCGAGGATGTGCTTGGTCTGATCGGCGTGCTTGGCCCAGACGCCGGCAAAGCAATCCGCCTGCAGCTCCAGACGCACGGAGAGCTGATTCGCCTGCGCCTCGGAGGCGCGCTCCTGCGCGGCGCGCACCTTGTCGGCGATGCCCAGCTGGTTCTGCACATGGTGGCCGACTTCGTGCGCCAGCACGTAGGCCTCGGCAAACAGCCCGGGCGCCTGGAACTCATCCGACAGCTGCTGGAAAAACCCCAGGTCCAGATAGACCTTGCGGTCGAGCGGACAGTAGAACGGGCCGGCGGCCGCGCTGCCGGTACCGCAGGCGGTGGGCATCTGGTCCCGGTAGAGCACGAGCTTGGGCGGCACGTACTGCGCGCCCCGGGCCTGGAAGATCGCGCTCCAGGTGTCCTCGGTCTCTCCCAGTACGGCGGCGATGAAGCGCCCCTGTTCGTCCTGCGGCGTTCCGGGTGCGGCGGTCGGTGCCGGGGTCTGTGTGGGCGCGGCACTCATGAGCCCGAGGATCAGACGCGGGTCGATGCCGAGGAAGTAAGAGACGACGAGGGCGATGAGCGTGCCACCCACCCCGAGCTTCAGGCCCCGACCGCCGCCGGTGCTGCCGCGAACATCCTCGACGTTGCTGCTTTGGCGAAGGTCGTCCCAGCGCACGGCCGCTCCTTGAGTGGGGTCCGGAGCAAGCTATACGCGAAGCTTGCGCGAAAGCCAAGTCAGCGGCCGCCGCGTCCGTGGCGCACGGTGCGCGCAGCGAGCGAGTTGTACAGCGATTCGGTGAAGGCATCGGTGTCGACGAAGGCCTTGGACGGGGCGTAACGCGCGCTCCAGGCGCCCAGCAGTTTTTCCTGCTGCATCTGCGCGAGCGACTTGCCGGCCGCGAGCGCCTTGGCGACCAGGGCGCTGGTGTCGGTGAGCATCTTGGCGTACTCGCGCAAGTCCGCGAGCGTCGCAACCTCGCCATGCCCCGGGATCACCCTGGTGTCGGGGGCGGCACTGCGCAGCACGTCGTCGCAGGCGGCGATCATGCCGCGCACGTTGCCGCCGCCGTTGGTGTCGATGAAGGGGAAGCCGTAGCGCACGAAGATGTCCCCCATGTGGACCACCTTGGCCTGGGTGAAGAATACGACCGAGTCCCCGTCGGTGTGTGCATTGGGGTAGTGATGCACCCGCACGCTCTCACCGTCCAGGTGCAGCGTGAGCTCGCGGTCATAGGTCACGGCGGGCAGCGCGCCGGCGGGCGCCGCCGGCACTTCCTTGGAGATCGAGCCGCCGTTGCCGATGACGCCGCCGCTCGCCAGGCGCGCGCGCAGGTTGTCGTGGGCGATGATCGCGGCGCCGGCCTGCGCGAACGCGAGATTGCCGTCGGTGTGGTCGAAGTGATAGTGCGTATTGATGACGAAGCGTACCGGCTGGTTGGCACCGAGTCCCCGGAGCGCCGCGCGGATCTTGTCGGCCAGGGCGCCGAACTCATCATCGACCAGCAGCACGCCGTCGCTGCCCGTGAGTGCCGCGATGTTCCCGCCCGAGCCCTCGAGCAGGTACAGGTTGGCGCCCAGCGGCACGCTCTTGATCTCGACCTTGCTGAAGTCCTGCTCCTGGGCGGGCAGGGCACTGGCGGCGGCGAGCAACAGGCCAACGAGAGTCAGGCGCGGCAGCATGCAGGCGATCTCCCCGCTTGTCAGGCGCAGGATGCTAACACAGGGATTTCGTGCCCCCGGCGCCCGAGGAACGGGCTCACGCTCAAGTTTGCCGCCATGCGGGCGCGGCGGCGCCCGTTCGCGGCGGCGCGCGGATGAACGTACACTGGCGCCCAGCGGGGAAGGGCCCGCAGGCTGCAAGGAATGCCGTGAGTCTGGCAGGCAAGACACTGTTCATAACCGGCGCCAGCCGCGGGATCGGGCTCGCGATCGCCTTGCGCGCCGCGCGCGACGGCGCCCGCATCGCGATCGCCGCCAAGACCGCCACGCCGCATCCGAAGCTGCCCGGCACCGTCTACAGTGCGGCGGAGGAGGTGGAACGCGCAGGCGGCAAGGCGTTGCCGCTCATCGTGGATGTGCGGGATGAGGCGAGCGTCGCCGCGGCGGTCAAGCGCTGTGCCGAGACCTTCGGGGGCATCGACATCTGCATCAACAATGCCTCGGCGATCAACCTTGCCCCGACCGAGCAGATCGACATGCGCCGCTACGATCTCATCCAGCAGATCAACACCCGCGGCACCTTTGTCACCACGCGCGCCTGCCTGCCGTATCTGAGGCAGGCGGCCAATCCCCACGTCCTCACCCTCGCACCGCCGCTTAACCTGAAGCCGCAGTGGTTCGCACCGCACCTCGCGTATTCGATCTCCAAGTACGGCATGTCGCTGTGCATGCTCGGGATGGCGGCGGAATACCGCGCCGCGGGCATCGCCTGCAACGCCCTGTGGCCGCGCACCACGGTCGCGACCGCGGCGGTGGAATTCGCGCTCGGCGGCGCCGCCATGATGCAGCGTTCGCGCCGGCCGGAGATCGTGGCCGACGCCGCGCACGTGATCCTCAGCCGGCCGGCGCGCGAGTGCACCGGACAGTTCCTGATCGATGACGCGGTGCTGTACGAGTCCGGCGTGCGCGATTTCGAGCCCTACAGCGTGGAACCAGGCGGTACGCTGCTGGCCGACCTGTTCGTGGACCGCTCGATGGCGCCCCCGCCCGGGGTAAAACTGCAGTTCCTGTACGAGTGACGAGGATATGAATGCACCCCAAGCCGTGAATCGCCGCATCGTGCTCGCCCGGCGTCCGCAGGGTGAGCCCGTGGCCGAGGACTTCCGGCTCGACAAGGAGCCGGTGCCGGCGGCCGGTCCCGGGCAACTGCTGCTGCGTACCCGCCTGCTGTCACTGGATCCCTACATGCGCGGGCGCATGAGCGACGCCCCCTCGTACGCGGAACCGGTCGCGATCGGTGCACCGATGACCGGGCAGACGGTCAGCGTGGTCGAGGCCTCGAACGCGGAAGGATTCGAGGTGGGCGATCTGGTGCTCGCCACGGTCGGCTGGCAGGACTACGGCGTAGTCGACGCGCAGCATGCCGTCAAGATCGACCCCGCCATCCCCAAGCTCTCCTATGCCCTGGGCGTGCTGGGCATGCCCGGACTCACCGCCTACGTAGGACTTCTGGACATCGGGCAGCCGCAGCCCGGGGAGACGGTGGTCGTGGCGGCCGCGACCGGGGCGGTCGGTTCGCTCGTCGGCCAGATCGCCAAGCTCAAGGGCGCGCGCGTGGTCGGCATCGCCGGCGGTGCCGAGAAATGCAATTTCGCGGTTGAGACGCTCGGCTTTGACGCCTGCATCGATCACCGCGACCCGAACCTGCGCGAGCTGCTCAGCGCCGCGGCGCCCAAGGGGGTCGATGTCTACTTCGAGAATGTCGGCGGTGCGGTGCTCGCCGCGGTGCTGCCGCTGTTGAACGCGCACGCGCGCGTGCCGGTGTGCGGCGTGGTGGCCTGGTACAACCTGGCGAAGCTGCCCGAAGGGGTGGATCGCACGCCGTCACTGATGACGCTGATCCTGCGCAAGCGCCTGCGGGTACAAGGCTTCATCATCTTCGATCACTACGCGCGCATGCCGGCCTTCTACCAGGAAATGAGTGCCTGGGTGCGCGACGGTCAGGTCAAATACCGCGAGGAGACGCTGGAGGGACTCGAGCAGGCGCCGCAGGGACTGATCGGCCTGCTGCGCGGGGAGAACTTCGGCAAGCTCGTGGTGCGCGTGTCGGGAAGCTGAGCCCATGAGTGCCGGCACGGAAGTTCACTGGATCTATGATGTCGTCTCGCCGTTTGCCTACCTTGCGCTGCCGCGACTGGCGCAGTTTCCCGCGGGTGTAACGCTCAACGCCGTGCCGGTGCTGCTGGCGGGGCTGCTGGATCACTTCGGGCAGCGCGGGCCGGCGGAGATTCCGTCCAAGCGGCGCTTCACCTACCGGTTCACCCTGTGGCGTGCGCGCCGGCTGCAGCTGCCGATGCGCTTTCCGCCGGCGCACCCGTTCAATCCACTGGCGGCGCTGCGGCTCATCATCGCCTCGGGGCGGGGCCTGGCCGGTGCGCAGATCGTGCTGAACGCCGTATTCCGCGACGGCCTGGATGTCGCAAACCCGGCCGTGATCGCCGCGCTGGCACGCGAGCTCGGGGTCGAAGCGCCCGAGGCCGCGCTCGCCGACCCCGCGGTCAAGGCGCGCCTGCGCGCGAACACCGAGTGGGCGCGGGCGCACGGGGTGTTCGGCGTGCCGACGCTGCTCATCGGGGAGGAGATCTTCTGGGGGCACGATGCGATTGACATGGCGCTGGACTACCTGCAAGCCCCGCTCGCGTTCGCTGATGAGACGATGCGCGCTGCGGAGAGCCTGCCCATCGGGGCGGCGCGCACCTTAAAGCCCTCCTAACCCGGAAAGACCACCGCATGCGAACCCTATGGCTGAGGCGCGGCGTGCTCGCCGGCACGCTCCTGCTCTGGTGTGCCCTGGCGGCCGCGGGCAATCCGCCGGTGCGGGCGATCACCGCCTTCATCGACCTGGATCCTGATCAGTACGCGCAGCAGATCAGCGCGACCGCCGCGCGGCTGCGGCAGGCGCAGGCGCGCTTCGAGCGCGCGGGCTTCAGCGTGCAAACACTGCGCATCACCACGCAGCCGTTCATGCAGTATGCCGGACACTTGAGCGCGGCTGCCGGGCTGGCGCTGTTCGAGCGGCTCAACGAGCTCGCCGCCCAGCAGAAGCTCATCATCGACATCGGCCCGGCCGTGCTCGATGACAAACCGGACGCGCACGCGCTCGCGCTGCTGGAGGAAGTGCACGCGCGCGGCTGGCCGCTCAACGCGAGCATGATCATCGCCGGCGACGACGGGATCCACTGGAATACGGTGCGCGCGGCCGCGCACCACGTGGCGCAGGTGGCGGCGCGCAGCGAGCACAGCCAGGGGACGTTTGCGTTTGCCGCGATCGCCATGCTGCCGCCCGGGGCGCCGTTCTTTCCGGGCTCGTACCATACCGGCCAGGCAGGGCGCTTCGCCGTGGGGCTGCAGTCCGCGAGCGTGGTGGCCGAGGTGCTCGCGGGCGCGCACGGCGATGCGCCGGCGGCCACCGCCAAGCTCGCCGCGGCGCTGAATCGCTACGCGGATCAGGTGCGGCAGCTGGCACCGGACATCGAGGCTGCTACCGGCTGGAGCTACTGGGGTCTTGATCCGACGCCCGCGCCCATGAAGGAGGATTCCATCGGCGCGGCGATGGAGCAGTTCTATCCTGCGCAGTTCGGGGCCTCGGGCACCATGACCGCGGCCTACATCATCACGAGTGCGGAGCGGCAGGTGCGGGCGCCCGTGGTCGGCTACGCCGGCCTCATGCTGCCGGTCATGGAGGATGCGCGCATCGCGCAGCGCTGGAGCGCAGGGGAGATCAACATCGACTCGCTGCTGGCGTACTCCTCGGTGTGTGCCACGGGCCTGGACACGGTGCCCTTGCCCGGGGATGTGACCGAGGCGCAGCTGGCGCGCATCATCGGGGACGTGGCGGCGCTCGCCTACAAGTGGAAGAAGCCGCTCACCGCGCGCCTGCAGCCGGTGCGCGGCCGCAAGGCCGGCGAGCTGACCGAGTTCGACAGCCCGTATCTCGTCAACGCGCGCCTGCAGCCGCTGCGCTGACCGCAGCCCGGCTCAGCCCGGCGCGGGTGCGCCGCGGTTGGCGAACACCTCGTAGCCTTGTACCTTGGGCTCCTGGTCAAGCATCTGCGCCGGGAAGTTCTCACCCAGCACGCGCACGCCGAGGGGCTCCTCGAGGCGGCGGATGATGTTCGGGGAGAATTCGCGCTCGCCGTAGCGCCGTGCGCCGTCCCTGAAGATCTGCAGCACCAGCGGGGACAGTTCCAGCGGCACCGCGTGCGCGCGCGCCATGGCATCGAACAGGCCCACGTCCTTGATCACCAGATCCATGGTGAAGTTGATGTCGCGGCTGCCGTTGAGGATCACCTGTGACTCGGTCTCGTGCACGAAGGAGTTGCCGGAGGAGATGCGGATCGCCTCATAGGCGGTGTTCAGATCCAGGCCGGCGACCTTGGCGACCGTGAGTGCCTCGCACAGCGCCACCAGGTGCACGGTGCACAGGTAATTGGTCAGCACCTTGAGGGCCGAGGCCGAGCCCACCGGCCCGGTGTGCAGGATGCGCTGCCCGAGAATGGCCAGCAGCGGCAACACCCGCTCGAAGGTGGCGCGCGGGCCGCCGGCAAAGATCGAGATGTTGCCGCTCGCGGCACGGTGGCAGCCGCCGGACACCGGGCAGTCCATGGCGAAGCCACCCTGCTGCTGCACCAGCGCGGCGAGGCGCCGCGCTTCCGCCTGGTCGGTCGTGCTCATCTCCAGCCAGATCTTGCCGGGGGCAAGCCCAGCGAGCACCCCGTCGGGGGCCTCCATGACGGTGGCGCACACCGCGGGGGAGGGCAGGCAGGTGATGATGATGTCGACCTGCGAGGCCAGCTGCGCCGGCGTGGCGGCCGCCTTGGCGCCGCGGGCCACGAGCTCGGCCACCCGCTGAGGATCAAGATCCCGCACCGTGAGATCGACGCCGTGCCCGAGCAGGTTTCCGGCGAGCTGCGCGCCGACGTTACCCAGTCCGATGAAACCGACCCGCATCTCCGTCATGGCTGCTCCGAGCTCACGCCCGTGGGCACGGGCATGACATTGGACCACACCCGGGGAGCCTGCTTCAGGCCTGGTGGCGGGCGGCCTGGCTGCGGCGCCAGGCCGCCGGCGGCGCGCCGAACTCGCGGCGGAAGGCTCGGCTGAAGGCGCTGTCGGTCTGGTAACCGACCTCCTGGGCGATGCTGGCCAGGGAGGCGTTGCTGCCGCACAGCAGGTTGGAAGCCAGGAGCATGCGCCACTGCGTCAGGTACTGAATGGGCGAACTGCCCACCAGCTGCTGGAAGCGCTCGGCGAGCACCGAGCGCGAGGCCCCGGCGGTGTGCGCCAGCTCCTCCAGCGTCCAGGCACGCGCCGGCTGCCGATGCAGGGCATTGAGCGCTGCTCCCACGATGCGGTCGTTCACCGCCGCGAGCCAGCCGGTGTGGCCGGCGTCCTGCTCGTGCATGTAGAGGCGCAGCACTTCGATGAAGAGCACTTCGGCCAGCTTCGCCAGCACGCCGGCCCCGCCCGGGCGCGGCGAGCGTGCCTCCTCGAGCGCATAGCGCACCGAGGCTTCCAGCCAGGCCCCCGCGTTGGAGCCGCGCACGTTGACGCGGACCACCGGCGGCAAGCCCGCCAGCAGCATGCGCGCGAGACGCGCGCTGCAGGCGAGGTAGCCGCAGATCAGGCGCGTAGCCGCGCCGCCGCCGCCGTAGTCGATCTGGCGCGGCCGACGCGCCAGCACGGCATCGAGGCGCTTGCCCTGGACCGGCGGCAGCCCGGGCGCGGAGGTCATGCGATGCGCATGACCCTGCGGGAATACCACCACATCACCGGCAATGAGCTTCAGCGGCGATGCCTCCCCGAGTTCGACGTAGCACTCCCCGGCGGTGACGAGGTGGAAGATCACAACCTTCTCGGCCCCCGGCTCCAGCAGCGGTGCCGCGGAGGCGGCGCTCGGGGACTGATAGCACCAGGGGGCGGTGAAGCGCGCGTTGATGAAGATCGCACCCACGAGCTGCACGACGCGCAGCGTTTGCGACAGCGCGTCCGTCATGACTCTCCGACCTCGACGCGCAAGTGCACCGGCACGCGGCCCTCCAGCGCGCACAGCACCACGGAGCAGCGGCGCGTGTCCTCCACCAGCTGCCGCAGCTGCTCGGCCGGCACGGCGCGCGCGCTGAGGCGCACGCTGAGCTCGATCTCGCGCGGGGCCGAGGCCACCGGCACGCCCTCGGCGTCGGTCATGCCAAGAACGCCGCGCGCGTCCGAGTGACTCGCGGCCCGCGCCTCGAGCGTCTGAAGTTCGATCCCGCGCGCCGCCGCAGCCAGCGCGATGCAGGTCACGGTGCAGGCGGCGAGGCCGGCGCGCATCAGCCAGCCGGGCGTGACCGCCTCCCCCTTGCCGCCCAGCTCCGGCGGCATGTCGGTGCGGAACTCGGTGCCATTGGGGTGGCAGGCGAGGACGCTGACGTCGTGGTCCCAGCGCGCCACCGCGGCGGTATCGGCGTGCAGACCGAGCTCGGGACGGCGCGTGAGCACCGACTGCACGCGCCCCACCGCCGCCCTGATGTCCGCTGTCGCCATGCTCTTAGGTTCCCACCCCTCCCGCTGCTTTGGATTCTCGGCGCATTGCCGCGCGCTGACCAGCGCCGCGGCGCGCCGGGGTCCCGTGGCGGATGCTCGGACAGGACTTTCGGACCCGTGGACAGTCCGGATCAGGGTGGCGGACGCCCGGCCACACCTTGGCGACGCCCGGACAGGACGCCCGGCGGACGGCCGCGCGAGAGTGCGCCTCCCCGATCCCCACCCTTCAGGAACCTCCATGAACGCCCGTATCGATCTCATTGCGTTAAAGAATCGCCAGCTGGCCGCCTGGTCGAGCGGCGACTACGCCCTCATCGGCACCACGCTGCAGCTGGTCGGCGAACGGCTGGCAGAAGTGTGCGATGTGCGCTGGGACGAGCGCGTACTGGATGTCGCCGCGGGCAACGGTAACGCTACCCTCGCGGCGGCCCGCCGCGGCGGGCAGGTGACCTCAACGGACTACGTGCCGGCCCTGTTGGAACGCGGCGCCGAGCGCGCGCGCGCCGAACGCCTGAAGGTGCACTTCCAGAGCGCCGACGCCGAGGCGCTGCCCTTCGAGGCTGCTGCATTCGATGTGGTGCTGTCCACGTTTGGGGTCATGTTCGCGCCGGATCACGTGCAGGCCGCTGCGGAGCTGGCACGCGTGTGCCGTCCGGGCGGGCGCATCGGGCTCGCCAACTGGACGCCCGCAGGGTTCATCGGCCAGATGTTCAAGACCCTCGGCAAGCACCTGCCGCCGCCGGCCGGTGTGCAATCCCCGGCGCTCTGGGGCACGGAGGAGCACCTGCGGGTGCTGTTCGGCGAGCGCGTAGCGCTGCAGGTGCGGCCGCGCGTATTCAATTTCCGCTACCGCTCCGCGGCACACTTCATCGATGTCTTCCGCACCTGGTACGGACCGGTGCACAAGGCGTTTGCGGCGCTGGCGCCTGAGGCGGGGGCGGCCCTGGAGAGTGATCTCACGCAACTGCTGAACGGGGCTAATCGTGCCGGTGCGGGCTCGCTGGTCGTCCCCAGCGAATATCTCGAAGTGGTCATCACGCGCTGACCGCCAGAGCGGCATGGACGCAAAGCTGCAGCAGCGGGTGCAGCGCTACGGCTGGGACCGCGCCGCCTCGGACTATGAGCCGCTCTGGGAGGAGCAGCTCGCGGCGGCACGGGCGCCCTTGCTCGGCGGCGCGGCGCTGGTGCGTGGCCAGGCGGTGCTTGATGTCGCCTGCGGCACCGGCCTCGTCAGCTTCGAGGCGGCACGCGCGGTCGGGCGCTCCGGCCGCGTGCTCGGCACCGATATCTCCGGCGAGATGGTGCGGGCCGCGCAACAGCGGGCGACGGCGTGCCAGCTCTCGCACGTGCATTTTGAGCGCATGGACGCGGCCCGACTGACGGTGCCCGCGGCGAGCTTCGATGTGGCGCTGTGCTCGCTCGGGCTCATGTACGTCAGCGACCCCCTGGCGGCGTTGCGTGAGCTGCGCCGGGCGGTGCGCCGCGGGGGACGCGTAGGCGTTGCCGTGTGGGGAACACGGGAGCGTTGCGGCTGGGCCGCCGTGTTCCCGATCGTGCAGGCGGAGGTGGCCAGCGAGGTGTGCCCGCTGTTCTTTAGTCTGGGGGGTCACGGCGTGCTCAGCGAGTTATGTCGCGCAGCCGATCTTGAGGTGCTCAGCGAGCAGCGCCTCGCCACGCAGCTGGAGTATGCAGATGCCTCCCAGGCGTGCGAGGCCGCCTTTGTGGGCGGTCCGGTGGCGCTTGCGTGGTCGCGCTTTGACGCAAGCGTGCGGACCCGGGTGTGCCAGCGTTACCTGCAGGCGATCGAGCCGTGGCGCCACGGCGCAGGATTCAGGATCCCCGGAGAATTCGTCATCGTGCATGCGGCCGTGCCGGCCTGAGGGTCTCGCCCTGACGCTGCTGCGCCGCTCGCTCGAGATGCCCGCGCGGACTTGCCGCCCGGAAGCCGAGCGCCTGAGCCTTTGCGCTCGCTAGCGCGACCGAAGGCGGCAGGGAACGGCGGCTGCCCCGGCATACCCGAGGCGCGATCACCGCTGCCCCGGCGCGGGGGTTCCCGTTATAGTGTCGGCCGCGCGTGAGACTAGCGACGAGGTTGGGATGAAAATGCGTGGGGCGCTGCTGTGTTTGCTCATGACGTGCGCGCCGGTGTTCGGTGCCGCGCAGGTTTCCGGACCAAACGATCGGCAGGTGACCGATCCGAAGCGCATTCAGTCGCCATCGAATCCGGGCGCGCACCCGGTGCCGATCGAGGATCTGTTCTTTACCCGCTCCGTTTCCAGCGGCTCCTGGTCTCCCAACGGCAAGGAAATTGCCTTCACCACCAATCTCACCGGGCGTGCCAACCTGTGGAAGGTCAGCGCCGCCGGCGGCTGGCCGGAGCAGCTGTCGCAATCCGACGAGCGGCAGACCGGCGCGGCCTGGTCTGCGGACGGCAAATGGATCGTCTTCCAGCAGGACTACGGTGGCAATGAGCTCTGGGACGTCATGGCAGTGCCAAGCGAGGGTGGCGCGGTCGTCAACCTCACCAACACCCCGGAGGTGCGCGAGGAGTCGCCGCGCTGGTCGCCGGATGGCAAGACCCTCGCCATCAATCTCAAGCCCAAGGCCGGCACCTCCTACAACGTCGCGCTGCTCGACTGGGCCACGCACAAGATCCGCCCGCTGACGCACGAAGCGGGCACCGACCGCTCCTGGGAATCGGTCGCCTGGAGCCCCGACGGGCGTACGCTCTACGCCAACCGCACCGAGGTGGGGGGCAACGACGGCGACGTGTATGCGATCGAGGTCGCCAGCGGCACCGCCACCAAACTCACGCCGCACCAGGGCGACGTGCTGTACGTTGCCTCGGACCTGTCACCGGATGGCAAGCAGCTCCTGGTGTCGTCCAACGAGAAGGGTGGGGCGCGCAACGTAGCACTGCTTGAGGTCGGCAGCCACAAGCGCACCTGGGTCACGGACACGCTGTGGGAGGCAACCGGCGGGCAGTTTTCCCCGCAGGGCACTTCGTTCACGTACGAGCTTAATGCGGACGGCCTGGTTGATGTCTACCTCGTCGATCGCGCCACGCTACAGGCGAAGAAACTCGATCTGGGCACCGGTGTGAACGGCCTGCCGGCCTACCCGAGCGCGTTCTCACCCACCGGGGATCGGTTGCTCGTCTCGCACGAGAGTTCCGTGCAGCCGCGCGACTTCTACATCTACGACGTACGCAGCGCGCGCCGCGAGCGGCTGACGCGCTCGGCGGTGGCGAGCCTCAACGCCGCCGCGCTCTCACCCCCGCAGCTGGTTCACTACCGCAGCTTCGACGGCAAGCTCATCAGTGCGCTGCTGTGGGTGCCCCCGAACCTCAAGCGCGACGGCTCCAATCCGGCGCTGGTGCTGCCGCATGGCGGTCCGACCGGCCAGTGGAGCGACAACTGGCGGGCCGAGATCGCCGCGCTGGTCTCGCACGGCTACGTGTGCATCGCGCCGAACGTGCGTGGCTCGACCGGTTACGGCGTCGAATTTCAGCGCGCCAACTACCAGGACCTCGGGGGCGGGGATCTGCAGGACGAGGTGTACGCCACCAAATTCCTGGTCGCGACCGGCTACGTCGCGGCGCGCAAGATCGGCATCACCGGGGGCTCGTACGGCGGATACATGACGCTGATGGCCCTCGGCAAGACGCCCGAGGTGTGGGCGGCGGGCGTGGAGCTTTACGGCATCATCGACTGGAAGACGATGCTGGTGCACTCCGATCCCTCGCTGCAGCAGTACGAGAAGAGCCTGCTGGGCGATCCGGTGAAGGACGTCGCCGTGTACGAGCGCGACTCGCCCATCAGTTTCATTCACGCGGTGAAGGCGCCGCTGCTGGTGCTGCAGGGTGACAACGACCCGCGGGTGCCCAAGGAAGAAGCGGTGCAGATCGTGGCGCTGCTGAAGAAGGACGGCAAGGTTGTGGATGCCCATTACTACGCCGACGAAGGCCACGGCTTCGCCAAGCGCGAGAACCGCATCGACGCGATCAAGCGCACGCTCGCCTGGTTTGACCAGTATCTCAAGGGCAAGCCCTGAGCGAGCGGGCGCGTTCGCTGACTACGTCTTCCCCTGCTTCCTGTTCATCGCGCGCGGCGCGGCGCGGCTGGCGCTGGTCGATCTAGCGGCGGTCAAGCTTACAGATCAAAGGCGCGCCAGATGCGCAGCACCGCGCGCTGCGAGATTCCCATCTCGTGCGCCAGGCGCCGGCTGCTCCAGCGCGAGGCGTCCGGTGGCTGTTCGTGCAGGGTCTTGGCCAGCACCGCCTCGACCAGCGCATCGCTGATTGAGCGCGGCGCGCCCGAGCGGGGGTCGTCGACCAGGCCGGCGAGCCGGCGCGCCACGAAGCGGACGCGCCATTTGCCGACCGTCTGCGCCGTCACCTGTAGCTGGCGAGCGACATCGCGGTTGCTGCGCCCGTCGCGGCAACTGAGCACGATGCGTGCGCGCAGCGACAGGGCGCGCGCGCCACGGCGGCTGCGCGCCCAAAGCTGCAGCTGCGTCAGTTCCGCTTCGGTCAGTTCGATCCGTGCAAGTCGTGAGTGATGTTGCATCACCGTCCCCCGGTGTAGATGCAACGCTGTGCGCGCCGCGTGCTTTACACGCTGCCATCTGCTCTCACAAACCGCAATACATTCAATGAATTTGTGACTCAGCGCGTCGCGGCGACGATGAGCTGAAACTGCGCGTTTTACGGCATTTATAGGCTTCTTGGCACACTCCCGTGCCGCGTCTTCAAGGCGCGACACATCGACACACCCTGTAGCCGCGCGTAAACAGCGCCTCACCAAGTGTTGCCACGTCTCATGAACCAGGGAGGAGAACCCAATGCGTAAACATGACGCCGTCGGGTATGGTGCAGCGGCGAGGCTCATGCTTGGCCTCTGCGCTCTATGGGCCGCCGCGGCGGTCGCTCAGGTAACCGATCCAGGGGTGCGCAAGACGAGCGCTGACGGAAAGCCACCGGCGGCGCTGCCGGGACTGTCACCCGAGGAGATGATGTTCTTCCAGGATGGCCTGAACCGCTTCATGGAGATCGACATGGTCACCGGCGGGCTCGAGTCCGCCAACCAGGGCAACGGCCTGGGGCCGCGCTTTAACTCGAACCAGTGCTCGTCCTGTCATCTGCAGCCCTTCGTGGGCGGCTCGAGTCCTGCGGTCAATCCGCTCTACGAAGTCGTCAACGCCAGTGGGGCGACCAATCAGATGCCGTGGTTCATTGCGCCTAACGGGCCGATTCGCGAAGCGCGCTTCGTGCAGTCCAACGGTGCGCCCGACGGCGGCGTGCACGACCTGTTCGTCATCACGGGCAGAACGGATGCGGCCGGCTGCAACATAACTCAACCCAACTTCCTGCCGGCGGGAAATCCGGTCACCGGGCTGGGCGGCAACCGCAACGTGGTGTTCCGCATCCCGACGCCGACCTTCGGCGACGGGCTGATCGAGGCGATTCCCGACTCCGCCATTCTCGCCAATGTGATCAAGGATGCGCCCACCAAGAGACAGATGGGCGTGTTCGGGCATCCCAACGCCAACCTCGGCGGCAACGTGAACCGCAGCGCCAACGACGGCACGATCACCCGTTTCGGGTGGAAGGCGCAGAACAAGTCGCTGCTGATTTTCGCCGGCGAGGCCTATAACGTTGAAATGGGCATCTCCAACGAGGTCTTCCCCCAGGAGCGCGACGAGTTGGCGAGTTGCCAGACCGGTAACACCACACCGAACGACACCGACAACATCCCCGGTCCCTCCGATCCGCCCTCCGCAACCGCAGTACTCTCGGACGCCGGGGCGTTTGCGATGTTCATGCGCATGCTGGCACCCCCGGAGCCGGCGGCGCCGACGCCTTCGACCCAGCACGGCCAGACGCTGTTTGTCAGCACCGGCTGCGCGTTGTGCCATACGCCGGCCATGACAACCGGTAAGGCCGCCACCGGCGTGCGCCGGGGCACCGCGAGCGCCGCGATGAGTAACCAGCAGGCGCGGCTGTACTCGGATCTGCTGGTGCATCACATGGGCGTCGGGCTCGCGGACGGCATCAGCCAGGGCGGGGCGGGTCCGGATGAGTTCCGCACCGCGCCGCTGTGGGGCGTCGGGCAGCGGGTGTTCTTCCTGCACGACGGGCGGACCAGCGATCTGATCCAGACCATCCGCTACCACGCCAGTCAAGGCAGCGAGGCGAACCAGATCGTCCGCAACTTCGCCGCGCTCAGCGCCAAGGATCAGCAGGACCTGATCAATTTCCTGCGCTCTCTGTAGCGCGGGTGTGTGGGCGAGGCCGCCGGCTGGGGCCGGCGGCCTCGGTTTTCCCTACTCCGGCAGCGTGACGCCCGAGCCGCCCATCTCCTTGGGCATGTCCTTCATCTTCGGCTTGCCGTCACGGATCGGCAGCACGCTCTCCTGGTAGTGCACGTGCAGGCCGGGCTCGAAGCGCAGCTGCGGCAGCAGCGCGGCATAGATGTCCACCAGGCCCATGGTCGGATGGTCCGTGTAGAGGTGGCCGCCGCACTTGGTGCACCACTTGCGGAAACTAACCGGGCTCTTGTTGAAGGTGCCGATGCTGGTGGCGCCGCGCGTCACCTTCAGTGCCTCCGGCTTCCACAGCGTAAAGGCGTTCACCGGGCCGGCGGACCATTGGCGGCAGGACCCGCAATGACAGTAGCCCATGGCCGCGGGCTCACCGGAGACCTCCAGCTGGACCTCCCCGCAAAAGCACCCGGTGTGGTAGGTCTTGGCAACACTCATGATCTGCTCCTGATTCGATATCGAAGGCTGTAGTCAGCGCCGCCGGTAACGGTGGCGGAGAAGGGACGACGCGACGGCAAGCCTGCCTGTAGAATCGCCACGCCACCGGAAGCGCAAGTACAGTCTAGCGACCGCTGGCGGGCACCCGAATGACCGGCCGTCCGGCACGCGTGCTCCATCGTCCGTGGAGGCCACCAATGGATGCGTTGTCGGACGTGCTGCGGGCCGTAAGGCTCACCGGAGCGGTGTTTTTCGACATCCGCGCCGCTGAGCCCTGGGTGGCCGCCACGCCGCCGGGCCCGGCCATCGTCGGCGCTATGTTTCCCGGCGCCGAGCACCTGATCTGCTATCACGTGATCACGGCCGGCAGCTGCTGGGCCGGGCCGCCGGATGTAGCGCCGATTCGGTTGAACGCCGGCGACATCATCGTATTTCCGCACGGTGATCCACACATGCTTTCCAGCTCGCCGGGAATGCGTACCACTGCGGACCTCTCCTTGTATCGGCCGCCAAGCGACGGGCAGCTGCCCTTCACCTTCTCCATGGGCAACAGCGAAGGCCCCGAGTCCGCGCGGTTTGTGTGCGGCTTCCTCGGCTGCGATGTGCGTCCCTACAATCCACTCCTGACGGCGCTGCCGCGCGTGATCCGGGTAAGCGACGAAGGCGGCGCGCTCGGGGCTTACGTGCGCTTCGCGCTCACCGAGGCAAAGGAGCCGCGCATTGGCGGCGAGTGCGTGCTCAGCCGGCTGAGCGAGCTCATGTTCGTGAACGTGGTACGCCAGTACCTCGAGAGCCTGCCGTCGGACCGGACCGACTGGCTGGCAGGCCTGCGCGATCCGTTCGTCGGGCGGGCGCTGAATGCGCTGCACCGCACTCCTGCGCGCGACTGGACACTGGAGGCACTGGCACGCACGGCCGGCCTGTCGCGCTCGGCCCTGGCGGAGCGCTTCACGCAGTTCGTCGGCCGGCCACCGATGCAATATCTGACCCACTGGCGCATGCAGCTGGCCACCGGGCACCTGCTCAGCGGACGCGACAGCGTCGCCGTGATCGCCAATCTGGTCGGCTACGAGTCCGAGGCAGCCTTCAGCCGCAGTTTCAAGAAGGTCGTCGGTACTTCCCCGAGCCACTGGCGGCGCGAGCGCGGTGAGAGCGCGCCGCAGTCCGCCGAAGCAGTGGAATGAGGCGCTCACGCGTGACGCGCTGCCGCAGCGTGCGCATACTAGGAGCGCAGGCGGCAGGGCGCTTGAAAAAGACAACGAGAACCGGGCTCATGGAATCATTGCTGCCAGCGCCGGGCTGCCACGGGGCCCGCCGGCCGACGCCGCCCGCCACGATTCCCGCTGGCGTGTCCGCGGCCGGCGCGCCCCTCGCCGCGCCACCCTAAGGCGGCGGCGCTGCACTGTCCTTCAGATAAACGCGCGGAGAACTCAGCCATGGAAGTCCCGCTCAGTCCGTTGGAGTTTGCGCGGCGCGCCCGCCGCCTGTACGCGCACCGCGAGGCCGTGGTGGACGGCAGTGAGCGGTTCACCTATGAGCAGTTTCTGGATCGCTGCGACCGCTGGTCGGCGGCGCTGCAGCGGCTCGGGGTCGGCCGCGGCGACCGGGTGCTCGTCATCGCCCCCAATACCCACGCGATGCTCGAGCAGTTCTACGCGGTGCCGCAGCTGGGAGCCATCCTGGTGCCGCTCAACTACCGACTGAGTGCTGCGGATTTCCACTACATGATCGGGCACTGCGAGCCGGTGGTGGTGTGTGCGCATGCGGATTACATCGCGGCGGTCGAGGGGATCCGGGCCCAACTGACGGGCGTCAAGCACTTCGTGGCGCTCGAAGGTCATCAGGCCGGGTGGCTCGACTATGAGGCCGCGCTGGCGGCCGCGCCGGCGGATTTCGTGCGACCGCAGATCGAGGAGTCCGACGTGCTGACGATCAACTACACGAGCGGCACCACCTCGCGCCCCAAGGGCGTGATGATCACGCACCGCAACGCCTGGGTGAATTGCGTCGGCACCCTGGCGCACTTTCCGCTCGCGGTGGGTGAGCGCTATCTGTGGACGCTGCCGATGTTCCATGCCAACGGCTGGACCTTCGTGTGGACGGTCACCGCCGCGGGCGGCACCCATATCTGCCTGCGCAAGGTCGATGCCGCGGGGATCTACGCCATGGTGCAGAGTGAGCAGGCGAGCATGATGTGCGCCGCGCCAACGGTGCTGATCGCCGCCGCCAACGGCCCCCCGGAGCAGCGGCGCGGGCTGCGGCGCGGGGTGCGGGTACTCACCGCGGGGGCGCCGCCGGCCGCGGCGACCATCGGGCGCATCGAGGGGGAGCTCGGGTGGGTCGTGACACATATCTATGGGCTGACCGAGACCACGCCCTTCATTCTGGTGTGCGAGCCGCGACCGGAGGACGCCGGGCTGCCGCCGGCGCAGTTGGCGACGCTCAAGGCGCGGCAGGGGGTGGAGCTGATCACCTCCGGGGAGCTGCGGGTCGTTGACGAGCAGGAACAGGAGGTGCCCGCCGACGGCGCCACGCTCGGCGAGATTGTGGTGCGCGGCAACGTCGTCATGAAGGGGTACTACAAGGATCCGGAGGCCACGGCCAGCGCCCTGCGCCATGGCTGGTTTCATACCGGCGATGCCGCGGTGGTGCACCCGGACGGCTATGTCGAGATCCGCGACCGCTTCAAGGACGTGATCATCAGCGGCGGCGAGAACATCTCCTCGATCGAACTGGAGGGCGTGCTGCTGACGCATGCGGCGGTCATGGAGGCCGCCGTGGTCGGCATGCCGCACGAGAAGTGGGGTGAGACGCCCGTCGCGTATGTGGTGCTGCAAGGCGGGGCCACGAGCAGCGCGGAGACCCTCAGGGAGTACTGCCGCGGGCGCATGGCGCACTTCAAGGTGCCCACCGCCATTCACTTCGTCGCGGAACTACCCAAGACGGCGACCGGCAAGATTCAGAAATACGTGCTGCGCGGGGGCCAGAGCGCGATCAGCAGGCAGTGAGACGATTACCGAGTACAGGCAACCACGAGGAGCGTACATGAGCAACAAGAGCGATCCGGAGGTTAGCAGGCGCGAGTTTCTGCAGGCGGCCGGTTCCGGCCTGGCACTGGCAGCAACTCCGGCCCTGGCACTGGCGGCCACGGCTGCCGAGGCCGACAAGGCCGCCGTGCTGGCGCAGGTTCCCAAGATGCACGCGGCGAACCTCAAGCGCCTGCAGGACTGGATCGCGCTGCCCTCGATCGCGGCGGAAAACCGCAACTACCCGCAGGGCCCGGACTACATGGCGAAGCTCGCCCGCGAGGCCGGCTTCACCGGCGTGGAGATCATCCCGACCTCCGGCAAGTCCGGTGTCTTCGGACGCATCGACGCCGGAGCGCGCACCACGCTGGGCGTCTACTTCATGTACGACGTGAAGCAGTTCGTGCCGGAGGAGTGGAGTTCTCCGCCGCTCGAGGGGCGTCTGGTGAAGAAGGAAGGCGTGGGCACGGTGTGCATGGGTCGCGGCGCCGTCAACCAGAAGGGGCCGGAGAACTCGTTCCTGAGCGCGCTCATGGCCTTTCAGGCCGCCGGCAGGAAGCTGCCGGTGAATCTGGTGCTGGTGTGCGAGGGCGAAGAGGAAATCGGCTCGCCGCATTTCCACGAGGTGGTGCAGACGCCGAAGGTGCTGGCGGAGCTGAAGAAGTGCTCCGGCGTCTTCATGCCCGAGGCGGGGCAGGAACTGGACGGCGGTGTGCAGGTGAACCTCGGCGCGAAGGGTGTCATCGAACTGGAACTGATATCGAGCGGCGAGAAGTGGGGCCGCGGGCCTGCCAAAGACATCCATTCGAGCCTCGAGGCGCAGGTGGATTCGCCGAGCTGGCACCTCGTGCAGGCGTTGAATTCGCTGATCGAGAAGGACGGGCACACCCCGGCGGTCGAGGGCTTCTTCGAGAAGGCGAAGCCATTGACGCCGGCGCAGATGGAGATGGTCAAGTCATATGCCGCCAAGACGCCCGAAGCGACCATCATGAAGACTTACGGCGTCAAGCACTGGGTGCACGACAAGAACTGGCTCGATTCCCTGGTGCTGCTCGAGTCGAAGCCGACGATCAACATCGAGGGGCTCGTGGGCGGCTACACCGGCCCCGGCGGCAAGACGGTGCTGCCGCACCGGGCGGTGGCCAAGATTGACATGCGGCTGGTGCCGGACATGACCGTGACCGACACGCTCGCGAAGTTCAAGGCCCACCTGGCCAAGCACGGCTTCGGGGACCTGGAAGTCAACATGAGCGGCGGCTACAACCCGACGCAGACCGACCCGCACAGCCGCCTGATCCAGGTCGAGCTTGCCACCTACCGCGCGCTCGGCGTGCAGCCGGAGCTGTGGCCGCGGTCGGCAGGATCCTGGCCGGGCTACGTGTTCACCGATGCGCCGCTGAGCCTGCCCGCGGGGCACTTCGGACTCGGGTACGGGACCGGGGCGCACGCGCCCGATGAGTTCTACGTCATCGAGTCGCCCAACCCGAAAGTGCAGGGGATGGATGGGGCGGTGGGATCGTTCGTCGAGTTCCTGTACGCGCTCGCCTAGGGTGATGCCCGGCACCCCCACGCAGCGCGCTCCCACGGCGGCGCGCTGCGTGCGTGGCGCTGAGGCGTGTGCGCCCGTGCGCGTGGCTTCGAGTGATAACGATCGTTGGAGGCTTCGATGACGGCACTGTTAATCCACGCGGCGCTCGGGTTGTCGTTTCTTATCCTGTTTTTCTATTGCAATGCTCACCTGTACCGCGGCGGGTGGGCCGGAGCGCGGCTCTCGGCGCTCGAGGGGCTGTACTACGTCATTGCGCTGGCCTCGGTCGCGGTGGGCTGGTATTTCAACACGCAGTACGTTCAGAGCTTTGGTGCCCAGGCCAGCTGGGCGCACTTCACCCGGCTGCTGTTCACGAACCCCGCGGCTGCCTCGGGGGCGCAGGACCTGATCACGGCCAATGTGCTGTTGTTTCCGCTGTGGACCATCGTGGACGGGCGCCGCCTGCGGATGCGCCAGCCCTGGATCTACTTTGTGCTGAGTCTGCTCACCAGTTTCGGCTTCGCCATGGGGCTGTACCTGGCCGTCCACGAACGGCAGTTGCGCTGGCTTGACGCGAACGCAGCCGACCGGACGGCAGCGCCTCGCTAGCCACAGCGGGCCGCATTTCGTGACTGCAGGCCTCGGTTACGCGGGGATCGAGCTTGGGGGCACGAAGGCGCTGTGCCGTGTGACGGACAGTGCCGGCAGCGTGCTCGCCGACGGCCGCTTCCTCACCTCGACACCGGCACAGGCGATCGCGGACCTCGCCACCAGCATCCATGCGGGCTTGGGCGGGCGAGAGCTCCGCGCCATCGGCGTTGCGAGCTTCGGTCCGTTGATCGTCGACCCGCGCTCAGCGCGCTACGGGCAGTTGCTCGCGACGCCCAAGCCCGGCTGGTCGGGCTTTGACGTGCGCGCGGCCCTGCGTGAGCGCTTTGCCGTGCCGCTGGCGATTGAAACCGATGTGGGAGCGGCCGCGCTCGCCGAGCAGGCACGCGGCGCGGGCCGCGGCTGCGCCTCGGTTGCCTACGTGACCGTGGGCACGGGCATCGGAGGCGGCCTTGCCCTCGAGGAGCAGGTGTTCAAGGGCGCGCTGCACCCGGAGATCGGCCATCTGCGGCTGCGGCGCCGCAGCGGTGATGCCCACGTCAGCACCTGTCCCTTTCACGAGGATTGCGCGGAAGGTCTGGCGGCCGGGCCCGCGGTCGCGCGACGCCTGGGAGCGGGGCGCACGCTCGAGCAGGCCCCGGAGGTGCGGTCGCTCGTGGGCGCCTACCTCGGCGACCTGGCCGCCAATTTGCTGCTGGCCTGGTCGCCACAGCGCATCGTGTTCGGCGGCGGCGTGATGGCAGTGCCGGGCCTGCTCGCCCAGGTGGATACCGCGATGCGTGCGGCGCTCGGCAGCTACGGCGCCGCCGTCATTGCCGACACCGGCTATCTGGCCGCCGCCCAGCTGCCGGATGCAGGCCTCGAAGGAGCCCTGATCCTGGCGCGGCGCGCGGCGCCCGTTCCTGCTTGAGGCTGACGCCTGCATCGCTGCAGGCGCCGCTCCACAGACAGCGTGTGAGCCCTGGGGGCTGGCGGCACGTTCTTGATATGGCCGCAATTTAGTCGCTAAATCAAGGTCCGCGTGCCCATGCCGGGCATGCCGCTGTGCAGGGGACTCACGGTGCGCCGCAAATCGTCGGGCCACGGTTGGATGCTCGCAGCCCTGGCTGCCGCATACGGCTGCGGCGCGGGAGTGGCGGCACGGGCCGAGCCTGCCGATGTCATCGCGGCGGCCGCCGCGCACGATGCGGCTTCGACGGACCCGGCCCGCGCCGGGATCTGGAAGGCGGCCATCCCGCCGCCGGGCTCGATGCACGGTGAGTTCGGCGGCAACGACCCCATCGGTGTGAGCGCGGGCGTGCGGATCTTCGCGGACTGCTCGATCAACTGGGTGGACCCGGATGACCGGCGCCTGTACTGCTTCTCCAGCGCCACCTCCCTGGTCTTTTTTCTTGAGGCCCCCCAGCAGTTCCTGCGCCGGGCGCGCCAGCAGTGGCGGGACCTGGGCGCTCCGGTAAGCTAAAGCCCCCGCAAGCCACCGGCCCGACCGCACCCCGGCCACCCGCCTGCCGTGCCGGCGCACACCCGCACACAACTTATCCGAGGGACGCATGACGGATGATGGCGATGTGATCGTGATCGGCGGCGGTCACAATGGGCTGGTCTGCGGCGCCTACCTCGCGCGGGCGGGTCTGAAGACTCTGGTCCTGGAGCGCCGCGAGATATTCGGTGGCGCGGCCGTTACCGAGGAGTTCAGCCCCGGCTTCCGGGCCTCGCGTTTCTCGTACGTCATGAGCCTGCTGCACCCGCGCGTGATCCGGGATCTGGAGCTGAAGTCCTTCGGGCTCGAGGTGCTGCCTGCCAACGATCTGTTCTGCCCGCTCGGCGGGGATGATTCCATCGTCTTCAGCGACGACATTGCGAAGACGCAGGCGGAGTTCGCGCGCTTTTCGGCCCACGACGCGCAGGTCTATCCGGCGTTTGCGCGTTACCTGGAAGAGTCCGCTACCCTCGTGCGGCAACTGCTGTTCGAAACGCCGGTGGATCCGGTGCGCCGCAGCTGGAAAGCTTTCCGCGGCAGTGCGGCGCTGCTGTGGCGGCACCGCAGGATCGGCGATCAGGCGTACCGGCTCGTCGACCTGCTGACCCAGAGCGCCGACGACTACCTCTCGGCGTGGTTCGAGAATGACATTATCAGGAGCGTGCTGGCCTATTACGCCTGCATCGGCACCTTCGCCGGACCGAAATCCCCCGGCACCGCTTACGTGATCATGCATCACCTGATGGGCGAACATGCCGGGGCCGGTGGCTGGGGCTTCATCCGCGGCGGCATGGGTGCCATCACGGGCTCCATCGCGCGCTCCGCGGCGCGCTTTGGCATGGTGGTGCTCACCCAGGCGCCGGTCGCCGCAGTGCTGGTGAGTGACGGGCGCGCGCGCGGCGTGCGCCTCGCCGACGGGCGCGAGTTCCGCGCCAAGGCCGTCGTCTCGAACGTGGCCGCGCCGGTACTGTTCCGGCGGCTGCTGGCCCCCGAGCACCTGCCGGCGGAGTTCCTGCGGGACATTCAGACCTTCCGCACGTTTTCCACCGCCTTCAAGCTGAACATCGCCGCGGAGGAACCGCCGCGTTATCGCGCGTTCGATGCCGCACGGCACGGCTTTGCCTACCCGACGTACGTGCACATCGCCCCGGGCATCGAGTACCTGGAGCGCGCCTACGATGAGGCGAAGTACGGCTGGTACTCCTCACGTCCCTTCCTCACTCCCGTGGTGCCGACCATCGTGGATGACTCGCTGGCGCCGGCGGGCAAGCACGTGATCAACGTGTTCGGCGGGCATGCGCCGTACACGCTCAAGGATGGGGCCTCATGGAGCGCGGAGAAACCGAATCTGACGCGCGCCGCCCTCGCGGTGCTCGACGAGATGGCGCCGGGATTCTCGCAGCGCGTGATCGATGTGGAGACCCTGGTGGCCCCGGATCTGGAGGCGATCGTGGGCCTGCCCCAGGGACACATATTTCACGGCGAGCTCTCCGCCGATCAGCTCTTCTGGCAGCGCCCGGCGCCGCACTGGGCGGACTACCGCACGCCCGTCACGGCGCTCTATCAATGTGGCGCCTCAACCCACCCGGGGGGAGGCGTCTCCGGCATCCCCGGCCACAACGCGGCGCGCGAGATCCTCAAGGACTGGAAACGGCTCTGAAGGCGCAGCCGCGCCTCAGTGGCGCGTGCAGTGCAGCTCGGTCTTGCCCCATTTGAAGGTGGCGGCGCCCTGGTGCTCCCAGATCTCGACATTCCCGGCAGCGTAACGGGCGCCGCTGGCGGACTCGGCGATGAAAGCCACGACCTGCCGATCACCGTAGCTGAGCACCGCCGCCGGCGGATCGGTCGGGTAGTAGCTCGCGCTGACCCGTGTCGCCTCCTGGCCGGCGCAGGCGTACTCGACCGCGGCCGGTGCCTTCAGTTGCCCGAGCCCGATGCGCAGCTCGATGAGGCGTCGCTTCTGCTGGTCGGCCAGACACTCGCGCGGCCGCTCGCCATTGACGCAGGCCTCGCGGGCGGTGAGCCAGCTGCTCTGGCGCGCCTTCAGGCGTTTGCGATCCGCGTCCGCAGACTGCTGCAGGGTGGCGCCGTACAGCTCACTGATCGCCTGATCCTGTTGCGTCAACTGTGCATCCGCGCAGATGAGCCGCTGCACTGGCGCGGACGTGTCGACACAGTTGGGTGCGGGAGCCGCCGATGCGCAGGGCCCCCACCACAGGAGCCACAGCGCGGGCACTCCCGCGGCGGCTAGGGAAGATCGAGCGCGGGACCTGCGGTCGTGGGGGTGTTTCACGGCGTCTCCACCAGGTGACAGGCACGTTCAGCCTGGAGCTTGTGCCTGGGAGCGTAGCGTAACAGCACCCCGGGGAGCGACCCACCGCCGCGCCCGCGCGCATGAGGCAGCTCGGACGGGCCGTTGCCTGGCCTAGTAGAGCTCGGCTGGAAACAGCATAAAGAAGGCATCCGCGAAGCGCTGCGAGAGGCCACGTGCGGGCTGGCGCGTGACCGTTTCCGTTGCATCACTCCAGCTGAGGTGTCCCTTGGCGTCGGCCTGCACGCGCCAGGAGTTCTGGGGCTGCATCTCCAGCTCCATCACCGCGGCCAGCTCCGCCGCGGCCGCGCCGCTTTGGATGAGCACGCCCATCTCGGTGTTAAGCGAGCTGCTGCGCGGATCCAGGTTCATGGAGCCGATGAACGCGGTGTGCCGGTCGATCACCAGGGCCTTGGAGTGCAGGCCAGTGAACTTGCTGCGCACCGGCGGGGTGTCGACCACTGTCGCCTGGATGGCCGGGTCAGCGCGCATCTCGTAGAGTTCGACGCCGGCGGCCAGCAGCGGAGCACGCCACTGCTTGTAGTGGCTGTTGACGGCGGCCACGTCCTGAGAGGCCAGCGAGTTGGTGAGGATTCGCACCACGACGCCGCGCTGTGTCAGCTCGCGCAGGATCTGGATCAGCGCCCCATCCGGGATGAGGTAGGCGTTCGTGATCAGCACTTCACGCTGCGCGCTGGCGATGAGCGCGCGGATCGCCGGCGCCATGCGGTGCCGCAGGCCGTCCTCGGCCGGCAGGTCCGTCAGGATGCGGCTGCTGCCCGGATGGCTGGCGGCCACCAGCCGCGCCAGGGCGGCGCGGTCGGGGTCCAGCGGGAAGGCCTGCAGCGCGGGCGCCGCGGCGAGTTCCTGGCGCACCCGCGGGGCGGCGGCGGCGAGATCCTTGCGCGTCGCCCCCAGATTCAGCTCATCGACCGGCGTTACCCAGCTGCTGTTCCAGAAGCGGTCGAAGACCGCGGAAGCCTGCACCGCGACTGGGCCGATGCCGAGCACGTCCAGATCGCGGAAGTTGAACTCCGCGGCGAGGCCGAAGTACTCATCACCGATGTTGCGGCCGCCCACGATCGCGGCGCGGTTGTCGGCGACCATGAGCTTGTTGTGCATACGCTGGTTCATCTGGTCAGCATGGGCGATGAATTCGGTGCCGCGTGCGAGCAGCGAGCGCTCCTGCCACGCATTGAACAGCCGGATCTCGATGTTGGGATGTGCGTTGAGTGCGCCGGCGGCCCAGTCCCGCACCTTCGGGGGGCCTTGCTCGCGCAGCACTGTCGTGAGGTCATCGAGGATGACACGCACGCGCACGCCGCGATTGGCAGCATCGACCACGTGCTTCATGAGCAGCCCGCCGCTGTCATCGTCCCACCAGAAGTAATACTGCAGGTCGAGCGAGCTTTGCGCGGCATCCACCAGCGCCAGGCGCAGGCGCAGCCCGTCCGCATTGGTGTTCAGCAGCTGAAAGGCGGACTCATCCTCGTGCCCGTGCGCGCGCAGGGCGCGGTCCAGGTCCGCAAGCGGGCCCGCCGGCGCGGGGGGTTTGGCGGCGACGGGCGGTGAGGCGTGGCGGACGACCGGGGTGCTCGTGCAGCCTGCGGCCAGCCAGCCGGCCGCGGCAAGCAGCACCGCAGCGCGGCGCAGGCGGGCCGCCCGCCTCAATGAGGACCGGAAACCCGGTGGCTGCGCTGGGCGCGCCCCACGAGGTAGCCCGCGCCGAAGGGCAGGCCGAGCACCACGGCCGCAAGCAGGATGAACAGCAGCAGCACCTCGCGGGTCAGGCGCCGGATCTGGTCCCCGGTGGAGGCGACGAGCCGATCGGCGAGCGTGCCCGCGTCGGCGGTGAGGGCGCGGCGCTGTTCGTCGGCTGCGGTAAGAATGGCGGCGCGCTCGCTGCTCACGGTGGCGGACAAGGCCGCGCGTTCGACGCGCAGCGCCGCGATGGTTGCCGCCGAGGAGGCATCCAGGCGGTCGAGAACCTCGAGGAGGCTGCCGCGCACGTCGACCACGGCCTCGTGCACCAGCTGCGGCGCGCCCTGGGCGGCGGCGGTCACGCTCGCAATGCGCGCGTCCAGACGCAGCAGCGCCGCGCGTACGTTCTCGCTGGAGGCGCCCGACTCCTCCAGCGTGAGCTCGGTGCGCCACATCGACTGCGAGGGCAGCGTTTCTCCCAGCATGCGCATGCGGTCGGAGGTGTCGGCGAGGGCCTGGGGTATGGTGCCGAGGGAGTCCACCAGCGGCACCTCGGCGCCACCCCTGAGCACCCACAGCTGCACGACCGAGGGGCGCACGAACTTCAGATCCTGCAGCGGGTGCTCGTTGGCGTAGTCGCTGACGAAGCCCTGGAACTGCTGAAACTCCTTCGGCGTAGCCAGCCGGCGCGCCATCGATTCGGCGGCCACTTCATACTGGGTTGCCAGCGCCAGCGCCGCCCCCTGGTGTGCCCCGAAGAGCGTGCCGCCCGGATGCGCGGGGGACAGAAAATCCGTCATCACCGTGGCGAACGTCCAGGTGTCGAGCACCCCCATCATGGGCGCCAGCTGCTGCGCCGCGCGCTGGCTCTGCGTGGTCGCCGAGATCTTCCACTGCAGCGTATTGCGCCTGATGGCCGGGTCCTCCTCGGCGAGCGCGATCTGGTCCGCACACTGGGCAACCGCGGCGATGAAATCCGCGGAGTATTCGCGCGTCAGGATGCGCGCGTTCAGGTCGCGGGTCGACAGCGGCCGCTCCGGGCTCTTTATCGAGATCAGCGAACAGGCGCCGAGGCACAGCAGGCAACCCAGGACGGCGGCAAGGACTAGGGCGCGATGGCGCGATCTCATTGTTCTACTGACCCGCGCCCGGTTGAGCGGGCGCCGTGGGGTTGCCGGGTTAGGAGGGTTACTGTCGCCCAGGCGACCGGCGCTGACAAGTCATGGCGCGGCGTAGCGCGTTTTAGGGCCGCGGGAGAGACGCCGGCCCGCCAGCACGAGCAGCCACCAGGTGAACTGGAACAGCAGCCACACGGCCACCGCCAGCACCAGCGCGAACAGCAGTCCCTCGGCCGAGAGGGCAAAGGTGGGCACCCAGTCCGCCCAGGTTGCGCGTGCGAGGGCCGGGTCGGCGTGCAGCAGCAGGTAGGCGCTCTGCTGAAAGAGGCTGCCGTGCATGGCATCCACCGCGCCCTGCAGGTTCTGCACGGTGCTCACCAGCGAGCGGATGACGGCACCCTCGGCGGAGAACTTCGGATCGCTGCTGTCCAGGTGGTACTGAATCAGCTTGCCGAGGTCACCCTGGTAGAACTGATCGGCGAGGTGCTGCCAGGGCGCAAGATCGAGGCGCGCCTGGTCCAGTCGCCCGCCAAGGCGCTGCCGATACTGCGCGATGAAGCCCGGCACCAGACCGCCGGCCACCACCGTGCACACGAGCAACACCCGATCGAGCAAGCCACGCAGCAAGAACACGATAAACACCCACCCGTGGGTCCGCACGGCCAGCGCCGCCTAGAGGGTACGGCCCTTTGTAAGCTGGCGCGCTGTTGAGTTCAAGGCGAATGTCGGACCCCCCGCCGCCGCAGGTGGACAGCGGGCGGCGGCGGCGGTAGCTTTCCGAGGCGCGGCAGGCAACAAGCGGCGTGCTGGGATGGCCGGCGGCCGCATGATCTAACTCGAAGGGGCCGCGCACGGCGGCAGGCGGGGAGCAAGCGATGTGGCGGTACTTAAGCGTCGCGGGACCGGTGCTGGCGGCGGTGGCCCTGAGCGGCTGCGACATCGATGCCGGCAACGGTAATGTCACCGCCAACGCCGACGGCGCCAAGACCGTCAACGGTTCCATCCACGTGCCCGCCGGGCAGCACAGCGGCTCGGTCGGGGCCGTCAACGGCTCCATCAGCCTGGAGGAGAACGCGAGTGTCACCTCCGCCACCATCGTCAACGGCTCGATCGACATGGGTGCGCACTCGACGGCGGATTCGGCCAAGACCGTCAACGGCCCGGTGACCCTCGGTCCGGGCGCGCACGTGATGCAAGGCATCACCGCCGTGAACGGTGAGATCGACCTGAAGAGCGGGGCGGAGGTGGGCGGGGCCATCAGGACCGTCAACGGCAGGATCAGCCTGAGCGGCGCACACGTCGCCGGCGGTTTGCATACGGTGTCGGGCGACATCAACATCGCCGGAGATTCGCACGTCGAGGGCGGCATTCTCGTGCAGAAGCCCTCCGGCTGGTTCAGCACGCAGGCGAGCAAGCCGCGCATCGTGATCGGGCCGGGGGCCGTCGTTCAGGGCGAGCTGCGCTTCGAACACGAGGTAGTGCTCTATGTGAGCGACAAGGCCACCGTCGGGACCATCACCGGCGCCACGCCCGTCACTTTTTCCGGCGAGGTGCCGCCTGGCTGACCTGTGGCCGGGCGGGGAGTGCGGGAACCGTGCCGCAGGCTCCGGGCGTGCCGACGCCCTGCGGGGTGCCCGAGCCGTGCCGGGAACGTCGCGGGTGGCTGCGGGCGCGAGAACTGCGTCACGTCAGCGCGCTTTTGTCCCATTCAGATGCTGATTTTGGCTCTAATTCCCCCTGCTTGGGCGTAAGGATCCCGTAGCCTTACGCCTTGCGCGCGTCGGAATCAGACATATCCGAAGTGGACACCACGACAGACACTGAACAACTGCTTCGCGAGCCGCCGCCGCGCTGGATCGCGATCCTGTACGGCAGCTTCGTGGCTTATGTCATCACGGGCACGCTGTGGATCGCCACCGGGTTCGGGGGACCTGAGGTCACGCACTACGTGGCCCTGGTGTCGGACATCCCGGCCGCGCTCGCCACGGCGGTGCTCTTGGGCGCGACGGCGCGCTATACGGCGCCCGGCCCGATGCGCAGGGCGTGGCAGGTGCTCAGCGGCGCACTCGCCCTGTACTCGATCGGGGTCACGATCGGGGCCACCTCGTGGCTGCGCGGCCATGATCCCTTCCCAGGTCCTGCCGATGCCTTCTACAGCGCGTTCTACCTCGCCTCCACGGTTGGCGCGCTGTACCTGATCCGTGCAGCCGCGGTGCGCGTGCCCTGGGTGCAGCTGTCCCTGGATGCCACGATCTTTGTCGTCGGCTTCGGGGCGTTCTTCTGGTTCCTGGTGATTCGCCCGGCGGCGACCGCCTCCGAAGTGGACTTTCTGAGGCAGGCGCTGAGCGAGGCTTACGCGGCACTCGACTGCATTTTGCTGCTGATGCTCGGCGTGACGCTGCTCGCCGGCTCCGGCAGCGTGGCCGGCCGGCGGGTGCCACTCTTGCTGCTCGGCGGCTACGCCATCATGTTCATGGCCGATGTGCTGTGGTCGCTCGCCAAGGTGCGCGGCTATTACCTGCCCGGCCAGTTCCAGGATGTGCTCTACCTGTGCTGCTACGCGCCGATGGCCGCCGCCTCGCGCGAACAGCTGCGCAACCGCGCGCCGGTCACCAAGGCAGCCTCTCAGGCCTCCGATGTCCTGGCGCGCTCGCTGCCGCACGCGGCGATGCTGGCCGCCTTCCTGGTGCTGGTGTACTTCAGCCGCGGAGACATCGGCGGGCCGGCCACCGTGATGACCATGGTGGTGTTCGCCCTGACGCTGCTGCTGATGGTGCGCCAGGGCGTGGTGCTGCGCGGGGACGCGGTGATCCGCGAGCGCAAGGCGGCCCGCATCGTCGAGGATCGTTACGCCTCACTGATCGCGAACGCCTCCGACGTCATCATGATCGTCGCTCCCGACGGGGTGGTGCGGTTCGTATCGCCCTCCTCGGAGCGCACGCTCGGGCTGGTGTCCGAGGCGGTCATCGGTAACAGCCTGCCCGAGCTTTGGCGGGGTGAGGACGGCGAGCGACTCAAGCAGTTTCTCGCCGAGGTCGCGGCCACCTCCGCCGGCACGGTGGGGCCGGTGGAGCTGCGAATCGAGCGCGACATGAAGCGTTGCGTGGTCGAGGGCGTGGGCAGCAACCTCATGGAGGACCCCGCCGTGCAGGGGCTGGCGCTCAACTTCCGCGACATCAGTGAACGTAAGGCGCTCGAGGAGCAGCTGCGGCAGCTCGCTTTCCACGACCCCCTGACGCTGCTGGCGAACCGCAACCTGTTCCGGGACCGCGTGCAGCATGCCCTGGCGCTCGCGCAGCGCGCCCAGAATTTCGTGGCGGTCATGTTCCTCGACCTGGACAACTTCAAGAACATCAACGACTCGCTGGGCCACGATGCCGGCGATCGACTGCTGCAGGCCGTGGCGCAGCGGATCATGAAGACCACGCGCTCCGCGGACACCGTCGCGCGCCTCGGCGGCGACGAATTCTCGATCCTGGTCGAAGGCGTGAGGACCGTGACCGAGGTGGAGCGCCTGGCGGACGCGCTGATCGCCACGCTCGACATGCCGTTTGCGCTGAACGGCATGGAGGTGCGCGTCGGTGCCAGTATCGGGGTCGCCTTCTCGACCCGCAACGCCAGCGCCGAGACGCTGCTGAGCAACGCCGACATCGCGATGTACCACGCAAAGGCGGCCGGCAAGAATCGACACATCACCTTCCAGGCACAGATGCAGGACATGCTGCACGAGCGGCTGCGGCTGGAGGCCGATATCAGCCGGGCACTGGCGCGCGAGGAGTTCTTCATCGAGTACCAGCCGATCGTGGACCTGAGCAGCCGCTGTCTGCTGGGGGTCGAGGCGCTGGTGCGCTGGCGGCATCCGCAGCTGGGCGTGTTGCTGCCGGCGCGCTTCATTCAGGTTGTGGAGGAGTGCGGCCAGATCGACAAACTCGGTCGCTGGGTGCTGCACCGGGCCTGCCTTGATATGAGCGCCTGGCGCAAGTCCGTAGCCGGCGGCACGGAGCTGCGGCTGGCAGTCAACATCTCCGGGCGCCACCTGCAGCATGGCGAGCTGGTGCAGGACGTGTCGGAGGCGCTGCGCGAATCGGGCTTTGAAGCGGGCAACCTGGTCATCGAGCTCACCGAGAGCACGATCATGTACAACACCGACGCGAACCTGGAGCGGTTCCATCGCCTGAAGGCACTCGGCGTGCGCCTCGCGATCGACGATTTCGGCACCGGGTACTCCTCGCTCTCGTACCTGCACCGTTTCCCGATCGATATGCTGAAGATCGACCGCTCCTTCGTCAGCCGGCTGACCAATTCTGACAACGGGCCGGAACTGGCGAGCGCGGTCATCACCCTGGGCGAGACGCTCGGGCTGGACACGGTCGCCGAAGGCATCGAGCTTGAGCCCCAGGTGGAGGCGCTCCTGGCCTTGGGGTGTGTGGCGGGCCAAGGGTTCCTGTTCGCCAAGGCCGGTTCGCTGGAGGCACTGTCCAAGAGCGTTTTCGTGGCGCGCCGCAATGCGCTCTGGAATGGCCACGCCAGCCGGGAGCAGCTCTCGGTGACGGGCCGCTTTCGCGCGCTCAAGGCCCTCCGCCGCCGCAGCGCCGGGGCTGCCTAGTCCCCGCGGGGCCCGCTGCTCAAGCGGCGCCGTCAATCTTCTCTGACACGCGCTCGGGCGGTTCGCCGGGATCCCCCGTGGCCCCGGCGGCCTAGCCTTCAGGCAGGATAAAAGGATGCATTCCAATGAAGCCTGCCCTCGCAAGCGTCTCCCTGGCCTGCGGGCTGTTAGTGGCGTGCGCTGCCGCGGCGCAGATTACGCGGCCCCCGCGCTCACCCGTGCCACCGGGCACGGTGCCGCCCCCGCCGGGCGAGATTCTGCCGCCAGCGCAGCCGCCGTCCCCCGTCCCGCCCCCTGAGGCGATCCCCCCGGCGCCGGTGCCCCCGGCAGCCGTCGCTCCGCCGACCCCGCCGCCACCCAGCCCGCCGCCGCCGACTGCGCCCATCCCGCCCGCGGGAGACCTGCCCCGGTAACGGGACGACCGAGCGCGGGCCGCCGTCACTGCCGCCCGATCGCGACCAGATCGCGCACGAGCTCCGCATATAACTTGGCGCGTTGCTCCCCAGACGCGCGCAACACGGCCGCAGGGTGCCAGGTCGCGCACGCCCGCGTGCCTTCACCGAGCGTGTGCCAGCGCCCGCGCTGCGCGCTGAGGCGGAACGAAGCGCCGAACACGGTTTGCGCCGCCATGGCGCCGAGCGCGACGAGGAGCCGTGGGCGCAGGCGGCTGATCTCAGCGGCCAGCCACGTGCGGCAGGCCTCCTGTTCTGCGGCATTGGCCCGCTTGTGCAGGCGCAGCTTGCCGCGCGGCTCGTACTTGAAGTGCTTGACGGTGTTGGTGAGATAGAGCGCCCGCCTGTCAAGCCCCGCCTCCTGCAGAGCGCGGTCGAGCAACTGCCCGGCGGGACCCACGAACGGCACGCCTTGCAGATCCTCCTGCAGACCCGGTTGCTCACCGACCAACATGATCTGCGCGCGTGCCGGTCCGGCCCCGAAGACGGTCTGCGTGGCCCGCCTCCACAGCGGGCATGCCCGACAATCGCGCGCCTGGCGCCGCAGTACGGCGAGGTTTCCGGCGGGAATGTACTTCACCGGCTTCGCGAGAAGCGTGGCCGCCGCGGGGTTCCTTCCCGGAGGCACGTTGTCAATTCCGGGGTGCGCCGGGCAGTAAAGGGCTACTGGTGCAGATCATCGATCCAGCGAACCAACTCGGGCACTTCCACCGGCGTAATGTCCAGATTGACGACAAGGCCGGTCTGCCCGCTGCGCGCCAGCACGCAGTGCAGCTGCAATTCGTCGCTGGCGTTGATTTCCTGGTGCGGCACGTACGGCGGCACGTAAATGAAATCCCCCGGTGAGGCCTCCGCCATGAACTCCAGATGATCGCCCCATCGCAAGCGCGCGACACCACGCACCACATAAATCACACTCTCGAGATCGCCGTGATGATGGGCGCCGGTTTTCGCCTTGGCGTCAATCGTCACCGTACCCGCCCACAGTTTGCTTGCCCCGGTCCTGGCGGTCGTGACGGCGGCGCGGCGGTGCATTCCAAGCGTCTGCGCGGTGGCGTCGTCGAGTTCGTCGGCGCGGATGATGCGAACGCCCTGGGTTCGCCAGCGCCCCGGTCCGGTGCTCATCGGGCCCTCCTTGATATCCCTGCGACCACACGCTACACGAGGGTGACCCGCAGCAACAGCGGGAGGCCTCGCGGCCGCGACGGCACGGTCCGGTAGGAGCTCGCGTCGCTGAACCGCTACGTCGGCGTGATCTCACCGGTATCCGCGCCTGTACCTGATATCGCCAGACTGCCGCAACCGCGATGCTCTGCATGTGTGATAGGACACAGCGTTGGGAGATTCAAGATGACACATCGAAGCTCATTGCTCGTAGCTCTGCTGGCGCTCGGTGCCACAAGCTTGGCGGTTGCTCAAACGCAGCCTCCGCCGAGCACCGATACCCCGCCGGCCAGCACGGCTCAGCCCGAGGCCGCCACCGCCCCGGCTCCGGCCACGACGGAGGCGCCGTCCTCCTCCGATGCGAGTACTGCCAAGGACCAAAAGCTGCAAAGCTGCATCGCCTCGGAAAAGGCAAAGAACAGCGGACTTTCGGATGACCAGGTCAAGCAGAAGTGCATGCTGGACATCGGGAGTCATCAGGGCCACTAAATCGTTGTCGGCTCGTTAAGGCCGGCAGTGAGGCGCTCGGGGACCGGTAGCATCGGCCCGGGCGCCGTGCTTTTTGGGCTCGCGGCTGCCGCTGGGGTATCCCCGCCCGCGCGCGCCTGCTGCGTATCCCGCACCTTTGCTGCGTGCCTCCTCCAGACGAGTACGCAAGGCCGCGCCCGCGCCTTAAACTGGCGCCTGCCGAGGCATCGCCTGTGCTCGCGGCGCTGGTGGCCTGCTGAACCGAGACTGGAGTATTGCCTTGCCCGATTCGTCTGCTTTCTCCTCAGAGTGTCCCCACTGCCACCAGGAGCGATTGCTGAGCGGCTTCGCGCGCGAAGAACTGCTGCAGCTGTTGCGCTCAGGCGCGGAGATCGAAGCCTATTGCAGCAGCTGTGATCAGGCGTGGCCAATTTCCGTCGAGGAGCGCGCCGACCTCGCGCGCGCGCTGAACGCCTGAGACTGCGGCGCGCGCCGTCACACGCATCACAGCACGCGGCCCCCGGGCTCGCGAGCGGTGCTAGCCGTTGCCGGTGAGGTGCAGGATGGCTTCGGTGAGCAGGCGCGCCGGGCGCGCGATGACTTGGTCGAAGACGTCCGCCCGCGGGACAAGCATGGGGAGCAGGAACAAAGCGCCGAGCACGATCCATATCCCGTAGGGCGTCAGGCGCGCGAGGGGTGCTGCGAGCGCGTCGGGCAGGATGCCGACGGCGACGCGGCCGCCGTCCAGGGGCGGGATCGGGAGCAGGTTGAACACCGCCAGGATGACATTGATGTTGATGGCGTTGATGAGATTGCGCAGCAACCACGCGCCAGGTGCGGCTGGCAGGAAATCGACCGTGTGCACCAGCAACGCCGCCACCGTGGCGAGCGCGAGATTCATCGCCGGCCCCGCGGCGGCTACCCAGACCATGTCGCGGCGGGGGTTGCGCAACTGGCTGAACTTCACCGGTACCGCTTTGGCGTAGCCAAAGAGAAACGGAGCATGCGTCAGCAGCAGCACTCCGGGCAGCAGCAGCGTGCCAAAGAGATCGACGTGCCGCAGTGGATTGAGGGATACCCGTCCCAGGTCCCAGGCGGTGCTGTCGCCAAAGTGGTGTGCCACGTAGCCATGGGCGGCCTCGTGCAGGGTGATTGCGAGCAACACCGGGATTACCCAGGTCGAGGCAAGGTAGAGCATCGGAGCAGCCGCCGGCTCAGGGTAAGAACCTTTGATCTAAGATAGCAGCAAAGGAGCCGTGCAAGCGTCGGAGTTCACTCATGGCCGAGCCACCCATTCCGGTCACGATCTACCACAATCCAGCCTGCGGGACCTCGCGGAATACTCTGGCGCTGATCCGCAGTGCGGGTGTTGAGCCGCTGGTGATCGAGTACCTGCAGGCGCCGCCCGATCGCGCCACGCTCACCGAGTTGCTGGCACGCATGGGAATGAGACCCCGGGAGCTGCTGCGCGAGAAGGGCACACCCTATGAGGCGCTTGGGCTGGCAGAGGCACACTGGTCGGACGAGCAGCTGCTTACTCACATGCTGGCCTGCCCGATTCTCATCAACCGCCCCATTGTCGTCACGCCCTGGGGGGTGCGGTTGTGCCGCCCCGCCGAGCGCGTGCGCGAAATCCTGCCGCCGGCGCGCGCCCCCGGCCAAGAGGGCGAGCCGGGCGCAGCCGACCGCCCGGGCCAGCCATGAGTGCGAGAGCCGAAGCCTTCGAGCACTGGATCCGCACCTCCTTCGTGCAGATGAACACGCAGCTGGAGAACCTCTACTTCGCGCAGGAGAACCGCGAACAGGTGATCGGCTGCGGCGAGCCGATCAAGGCCTCGCTGCGCGACGAGGGACATGCGTTCGTGGTCGCCCTGCTCGCCGAGGGCAACACCGGCGAAGGCTTCGACAGCGCCTTCGGGGTACTCGGCACGGTAGGCATGTACCTGGGCGCCCTGCGGCGCCATGAACTGACCAATCCTGCGCGCGAGGAGCGGTCGCCGTTTCGGGAGGCCTCCTCGCTCGCCCTGCACGTGGGTGCCTCGCTGGGCATGGCGCCGCGCTTCTCAACCGGACATCTGGCGACCTACAACAAGGCCCGTGCCGGCGTGCGCCGCAGCTTCACGTCCCTGCCCGATGAGTTCCTCTTCATTGACGAGAACACGCGCGGGATCCTCTGCCTGCAGCGCGCAGCGGATGCACTCACCAGCATCGTGCATCTCGGCGTTTCCAGCCCGGTGGCCGATATCCTGTTCGATACGGCGAAGCAGGCGTTGCGGGACGTGCTTCGGTTCAATGGTCGCCTGATGGCGCAGCTGGATGTCGAGCGCTTCTTCTACTCGGTGCGCCCGTACTACAAGCCCTATCGCGTCGGTCGACAGGAATACCGGGGCGCCAATGCCGGGGATTTCTCCGGCATCAATGAAATCGACCTGCTGCTGGGGCTGTGCCGCGCCAACGATCCTTACTACGCGCAGCTGTTGGTGGACAAGATGCTGTTCATGTTGCCGGCCGACCAGGCGCGGCTGCGGGACTGCATGACCCGCACGAGCCTGCTGGATGAACTGCTGGCCCTTGCCGGCGAGCACGCCGCAGCGGGCTGGTTTCAGCAGAATGCCAGGGCCTATCTTGAGGTGTGCGACCTGTTCGGGCAGTCCGCGGCGCAGCATCACGACGCACTGGTCCGGCGCTTCATCGAGGAGCCCGCCGCGCACCTGAGTGCCCGCGGCCTGGAAGGGATCACTGCCAGTGGGCCGCCGTTGCCCGTGCTGGTGCGCTCGCTTGAGATTCTGCGGGACATGCGGCTGGCCGCGAACCGCCCCGACATCAGCACGCGGCACCAGGATCTGGCCACGGTGCGCGGCCTGTTGCGCGGCTAGCGCCCGCCGTTTCCGGCATATACCGGCACCGGTTCTGCGCGGTGCAGCGGCGACCGGCAATAGCGGCGCCCGTAGCCTCAGACCGATCCGACTTCGACGCGGCACGCCGCGCCACGCATCACGGAGCCTCCTTGCCGGTCACCGCACGCGAGGCGGGTTTCCCCTTGTCCTTGACCATGAAGACCAGGATCTTGGCCGGCTTGGTGGAGCTGGCATTCGCCGACACCTCGTGCACGTCGCCGGGTCCTTCGTAGAAGGTCTGGCCCGGACCGAGCGTTTGCGCCTTGGCGCCCCGAACCTGCATGGTCAGTTCGCCCTCCAGCACGTACACGAACACCTGGGCATCGTGGCGGTGGGGCACCGAAGCACCGCCGGGCAGATAGGTCACGGTGATCATGAGCACCTCCTTGCCTTGCGCGCCGATGAGATCCCGGCTCAGCAGCGCATTTACCGACTCGGTGGCGGCCGCGGTGTCCGTTGCGCCTGCGAAGGCCGGGTACAGCAGCAGTGCAGCCGCAGCGGCCCGGACCGGCCAGCCGGGCCCGGTGCTGCGCCCCAACCACCTGCAGTGCCGTGACGGGCCGATCAGGGGTGTCGTGGCGGTCGGACGCGTGTACATGGAACCTCCGGATGCGGTACGTACAACCGGCCGCGCGCCAGGCGCGAATCGGCCGGGTGGTGCGAGTCAGAAAGCGTAGGTGGCGCCGGCGAGGAAGTCGAACTGGAAGAACAATGAGCCGCTGGCACGCACCTGACACACAGCACCGCCCTGGTCTGAGCGGCAGAAGATGGCGGTATCGGTGTTGAACGGAGTCAGAAAGCCGCGGCCCTCGAAGCGAAGGGAAAAATGGCGGCTGAGCGGTACGTGCATTCCGAGCGCGAGCGATAATGAAAAGCGCGTGTCATCCGTGCCCTGGGCCGAGTCCGGTGTAAGGCGGGTGACGCCGAGCCCCCCGCCAAAATAAGGCTTCACGCGCGCGGTCTCCTCCAGCGGCACGATGCCGCCGATGTGCAGGTACTCGACCTTCACACTGCTGGCAGGGAACCCCGGCGCGGCCATGACGGACGCCTGGCGACTGTAGAACAACTCATATTGAGTCCAGTCCGCGGCGCGCATGTTCAATGCGAGCGCGAACGAACCGTGATCCTGCACATTGACCGATTGGCCGGTGTCGATGAGCTCGAACTTGCCGCCGACCCGATAGCCGACGAACGGAGTTACCTCGAATTGCAGTGGCTCGGCCGCCGGGGGTTCCGCCCGCAGCGCCGGAACGGCGAGGAGGGCCCCGAGCAGGAAGACAGAGCGAGGGGTTTTACGCACAGATTCTCCCGGCAATGTGAGGCAGTGCACTCAGGGACACCGGCCTCGGCGGGTACGATTGGACCATGAATGAATGGCGCGGATTTAAGAAAATCATGGGCAGCCGCATGGCCGGCGCGCTGGGCTGGCCGGTAGCGGTGCTGCTCCTGGGCGTACTGGCTGCCCCGTACGTCGCTCGCACGGTCACCTTCCTGCTCCGCCCGGCCACCGCTGCGTTCCTGGGCGGGCTGCTGGCGGTGCTGCTTTTTCGGACGCTCGCTTCTTCGCGCCGCTGAGCGATTAGCGCATCTGCCGCGCGCTGGCGCTGCGTCTCGCGTGGCGCAGCTGACGCTCCGGCGCCGCCTGCATCCCTGCGGGCGA
>Ga0207693_10000143_pt1 | contig 65412 bp, 58 predicted proteins | sample LARL81metaG_FD_184347 | JGI IMG/M metagenome (GOLD analysis project Ga0207693, IMG submission 184347) | Corn, switchgrass and miscanthus rhizosphere microbial communities from Kellogg Biological Station, Michigan, USA - LAR L8-1 metaG... | ecosystem: Host-associated > Plants > Roots >... | reverse complement strand
TTCTTCCAATTTCCAGTCAATCTGCTGCGCGATCGTTTCCGCCTTTTCGAAAAGTGCGGCTACGCCCGCGGTGCGCTCCATGGGCAGGCGGTTGATGCCGCCTTCGATCGTGAGCTTGCAACGCTTGTCGACGGGCTTCAGGGCGCGAAGTTTACGATCAAGGCTGGCGGCTTGTTTCGCCTGGGTGATGCGGACGTCGACTTCCACCGTGGCGTCGGCAGCGATCACGTTGGTGCGGGTGCCGCCGCGAATCACACCAGGGTTGACCGAGATGCCGTGTTGCAGATCGTTCAACTTTGAGAGGGCGATGATTTGGCGGGAGAGTTCGAGGATGGCGCTGTGTCCCTTGCCGGGATCGAGGCCGGCATGCGCGGCGACGCCTTTTACGTTGACGACGTATTCGCCGACGCCTTTGCGCGCGGTCTTTACCGCACCGCGTCCGGCGGCGGGTTCGAGCACGAGGACAGCGGCGGACTCTCGGGCGAGCACTTCGGTGATCTTGCGAGAGGAATAGCTGCCGACTTCTTCGTCGGACACGAGGAAGACGGTGACGGGCCGAGGGAGTGCTCCGTGCCAGGCCTGCAGGGCAGCGATCGCGTAGAGCATAAGTGCGATGCCCGACTTCATATCAAGCACGCCGGGTCCTAGCATCTTGCCATCGGCGATATGGCAGGGCATATTGGCGAGCGTGCCTAGTGGATAAACGGTATCGAAGTGGCCGAGCAGGAGAACGGGTTTGGTCTTGTCGCGTCCGGGGAAATCAATCTGCACGCTGTCGGCGTAGTCTTCGGCCCGGTGGACACGCGCACGGCCGCCTACGGCTTCGAAGCTGCCGGCGAGGAACGCTCCCATGCGGTCGGCGGCGGGCTTGTTGTCGCTGGGCGATTCGATCTCGACGAACTCGCGGATGGTTTGGACAATTTGCTCCTGGCGGACCTCGAAATAGCGCAGACGTTCGGTCCAGATCGGGTCGGCTTGGAAAAACTGAGGGCGGGTTCGCTTTGGGGTTCCACTTTTCTTGGTCGACATCATTCCTCTGTTTGCAAACGTTCGCGCTGACGGCTTTCGGGCTTTTCAGTGAATTCCTTGCGTCTTCCGCGATTCACGAGCCCTTGGCCGCAGAGATCGCGGAGAAAGCTCGCAGAGAAAAACGAGGCAGGAATTCTGGAGCTGCATCGCAACCTTGCCCGACCGAGCGCTAGCGGGCCAAGTCGTACAGTATAATCTTCAAGCCGTTTTGAGACGAACGCTTTGAGATCATCATGAATGAGAGCACCCCTGTGACGGACCCTTCGCCGGGCACGACGAAGACCGCGCTCGATATCCACGACATTCTTAAGATTTTGCCGCACCGCTATCCTCTTTTGCTTATTGATCGCGTGCTCGAGCTGACGCGCAAAGAGCGCATTGTGGCGATCAAGAACGTCACCTACAACGAGCCATTCTTCGTGGGGCATTTTCCAGGTTTGCCCATCATGCCTGGCGTTCTGATCGTGGAAGCGATTGCGCAGGCCGGTGGTGCGCTGCTGCTGACCGAGGTGGAAGATCGCGATAACAAGCTCATGGTGTTTACCGGGATTGAGCGCGCAAAATTTCGCAGGCCCGTCAGTCCGGGGGACCAGCTTCGGCTGGAAGTGGAAGTAAAAGGCTGGCGTTCCGCGCCCGGCATGACTGCGGCCAAGATGCAGGGATACGCGTACGTTGGCGACAAGCGCGTAGCCGAGGCAATTGTTTCCTGCCAGCTGATCGATAACGAACGCGGGCGCGGCGGGAACGATGAGGCTCGCGGCACTTCAGGATCCTGATGGTTTGGTGACCCAGCCTCGAATGAATTCGGTTCCGATGAACGTCCATCCCACGGCCATTGTTGACTCGCACGCGAAAGTTCCCGCTTCCTGCAAAGTCGGGCCGTATTGCGTGATTGGTGCAGGCGTCGACCTCGGCGAGGGCTGTCACCTGATAGCGCATGTGGCGATTGAGGGGCCGACGAAGATTGGCGCCGACAACGCTTTCTTTCCCTTTTGCGCAATTGGGATGGCTCCGCAGGATATTACCTACAAAGGCGAGCCGACGCGCCTGGAGATTGGCGATCACAACGAGATCCGCGAATGCGTGACAATTAATCGCGGCACGGTGAAGGGCGGAGGGCTGACGAAACTCGGCAGCCATTTGCTCATCATGGCCTACACGCATATCGGGCACGATTGCCTGATCGAGGATCATGCCATGCTGGTCAATGGCGCGACCCTGGGCGGACATGTGACGGTTGAAGAGTGGGCCGTGGTGGGAGCGTTGTGCCCCGTTCACCAGTTCGTGCGCATCGGCGCGCACTCGTATATCGGCGGCGGCACCACGATCACGCAGAATGTTCTGCCGTACTCGATGACCTCGGCGGCGCGCGATACGCATGCTTACGGAATGAACAAAGTTGGACTCGAGAGGCGTGGGTTTTCGAAAGAACGCATTGCGAAGATTCACCACGCATATAAGGTTTTGCTCGCCTCGAAGATGAATACCTCGCAGGCGCTGGAAAAACTGAAGTCGGAACCGGATCGCGGGGATGACGTGAACATGCTGATCCGGTTCATCGAAGCCTCGGAGCGAGGCGTTATCAAGTAAGAGTTGTGACGGCAGCTAATTCCCGGGCGCAGTGCTGCCTTTCTTGTCGAGCAACTTATCCATTTCATCCATCACGCGATTCATCTTCTTGACGGTCAACTCCAGCGGTTCGTCGGTCGTCATGTCAACGCCCGCGTCCTTCAACAGTTCGACGGGATATTTCGATTTGCCCGCCGAAATAAATTTCAAGTAGCGCTCGGTAGCTCCGGGCTCGCCGGCCAGCACCTTTTCCGACAACGCAGAGGAAGCCGTAAACGAAGTTGCGTACTGGAAGACGTAGAACGAATTGTAGAAATGTGGAATGTACGCCCATTCGTTGGCAACATAATCATCAACGATGCAGAAGCCTTGATCGTGACCATAGTACTTCTTGACGATCTCGCCATAGAGTTTCGACAGGGAATCACCGGTGAGGGGCTGGCCCTTTTCGACCATTTCATGCATGCGGAGCTCAAACTCCGCGAGCTGCGTTTGCCGGAAGACGGTTCCCTTAATGCTCTCCAGATAGTTGCCCAGTAACGAGAGGCGGGTCGCGTCATCCTTGATCTGCTTGAGCATGTAATCCATGAGCAGAGCCTCGTTGAAGGTTGAGGCAACTTCCGCCACAAACGTCGTGTACGAAGACAAGGGATACGGCTGAGTTTTATTCGAGAAGTAGCTGTGCATGGTGTGCCCGAGTTCGTGGGCCAGAGTACTCATGTCGTCATACTTCCCGTTGTAGTTCAGCAGCATATAGGGATGAACGTCGTAGGCAGCCCCGTTGGAATAAGCACCCGAGGTCTTGCCTTCGTTGGGATACATGTCGATCCAGCGCTCGGTGAAAGCGCGCTTCGCGCCGGCAGAATACTCCGGGCCAAGCGGGGCAAGAGCTTCGAGAATGTTGTGCTCGGCTGCGTCCACCGGATATTTCAGATCGACCGAAGAGACGAGAGGAGCGTACAGGTCGTAATAATGAAGTTCTGAAAGTCCCATCATCCGCTTGCGGAGTTTCAGATAGCGATAAAAAGTCGGCAGGTTGCGATCGACTCCGTCAACCAGGCGCGAATATACCGAGACCGGGATGTTAGGCCCGTCCAGGGAGGCTTGCAGGGAAGTGTCGTAGTGTCGCGCATGCGCGTAAAAAACCGAGCCCTGCACGTTGGAGTTCATCATCGAACCGAAGGTGCCGCGATATGTTCCCAGCGAGGTGAAAAAAGCGTCCATGACCTTCTGGCGGTCTTCGCGGGAGCGGGAAGCGCGGTGCAGCGAGAAAGCCGCTTTGTCGAGCTTGACTGTTTTTCCATCGCTCAGGGTGACAGAGGGATAGGGGAAATCGGCATCGGCGAAAATCCCGAAGATACTGGACGGAGCGCTCGCCATGACGGAGGAACCGGCCAGCAACTTCTCCTCAGCTTCGCTGAGCGTGTGCACCCGCCGACGCAGCGTGTCCTCGAGGTACTGGCGGTACACATTCAGGCGAGGCTCTTGGGCAAGAAATCGCTCGATGGTCGCGTTATCCATTTTCAGGATCTCAGGTTCGGTGAACGCTTCCTCGCTGCCCAGCGTAGCTCCGAACTGAATCATCTCCTGCTGCATGGCCTGGTAGGTGCTGACCCGAGTGTCCTCATCGGAGTGCATGCTGGCATACACGTAGAGGCGCGTGAATTCTTTGTCGAAATAGCTTTCGGTCTCGAGCGCTTCGGCCAATCGCGAGGGAGAGGAGGCGAGCGTGCCTTGAAATTGCCGGAGCTTGGGCAAATTGGACGCAAGTTTTTCTTTCGCCGCGCGCCACGCCTGGTCGGAAGGATAGATAGCCGTCAGATCCCATTTGTACTCGTTCGGGATCTTGCTGCGGTCGCGCTCTTGAGTTTGCGAAACGAGGGTTGAGGTAGTCATCAGAATGAGCGCTCCTGGCAGGCAGCGGAGAAGGGTTGAAACGACAACGTGCATTGGCAGCGCTCCCTCACGATTAGACGACCTCCGAGATAAAACAGAAGCTAGACTGAAACTTGAGAATGGGGGTAGTCACCATCCGGGTTCAATGAAACAGATTACTTCATTTGCGCTGTTTCCGTTTCTAGAGGCCATGCGGGTGGGGCGAACGCGTGGCATAACGATTGATCTGCTCCGAAGTGCTAGACTGACTCGGCATCAGTATCATTCAACGCTTACTTCATGCCTGTTCAGAACGAAAAACTCGGGCTCATTGCCGGCAATGGCAAGTTTCCTTTTCTCGTGCTCGACGCGGCACGGGCGCAAGGCTTCGCTGTAGTAGTGGCTGCGATCCGCGAAGAAGCCTTCCCGGAAATTGAATCGCATGGAGCGGTCGCGGTTCACTGGCTCTCGCTGGGAGAGCTGTCGAAGCTGATTGAAACCTTCCAGCGAGAAGGAGTGCGGCGCGCCGTGATGGCGGGGCAGGTGCGGCACAAGCAGATTTTTTCGAGCATCCGGCCGGACTGGCGCCTGGCCAAGTTATTGCTCTCTCTCACGACTCGCAATACCGATTCGTTGTTAGGTGCGATCGCGAAGGTGCTGGCCGATGAAGGGATCACGCTAGAGAAATCCACCTGGCTGCTGGAACCGCTGCTGGTAAAGCCTGGGGTCCTGACGAAACGCGAACCCACAGAGCAGGAGCGCAAGAACGTTGAATACGGACGGGCCGTCGCGCGACAGTTGGGGCAATACGATATTGGGCAGACGGTAGTGATCGCCGAATCCGCGTGTGTGGCGCTTGAAGCGATGGAAGGTACCGACGAGACCATTGAGCGCGCGGGACAGATTATGCGTTCCTTGCATGGCGAAGCGTCTACCTTGAGCCGCGCTCTCACCGTCGTGAAGATCGCCAAGCCCAATCAGGATATGCGCTTCGATGTGCCGGTGATTGGGGTGAAGACCATTGAGGTCATGCAGGCGGCGGGTGCGAGTTGCCTTGCGGTCGACGCCGGGAAGTGCCTGCTGCTGGACGGGCAAAAGATTATTGACGCGGCGAACGCGGCAGCGATCGCGATTGCCGCGGAGGAGAAGTAAACGGTCATGAGTGAGAAAGCAGCTCGAAAATTGTCTGAGGCCGTGGGCATCGCAGACCAACTCCGCCGCGCCTTTGAAGGCGAGGCATGGCACGGTCCCGCGCTGCTTGAGCTCCTGGAAGACGTCGATGCGGCCACGGCTGCGGCCAAGCCGATCCCGAAGGTCCACAGCATTTGGGAGCTGGTGCTGCACATAGCGGTGTGGGACGATGCGGCACTGCGGCGGTTGAGCGGAAAGAAATGGCAGCCGACGGGCCCGGCGAATTTTCCGCCGGTGTCCGCGCCCACAGACGCGGCGTGGAACAAAGCGGTTGACGCGACGAAGCGCACGCACGATATGCTCGTCAAAACGGTCTCAGCTTTACCCGACGCGAGACTTCGTGATCGCGTTCCAGGAAAGCGATACGACTTCTCTCACATGCTGCAGGGGATTGCGCAGCACGAGCTTTATCATGCGGGACAGATTGCGATTCTGAAGAAAGCGCATGATCCGGTGCGAGGTTAGAGGCGGACTTTCAGATTCCAGTAACGAGATATACGGCAACCTCGCGAATCACTCCGCCGCTGACGTATGGTCGTGGAGAATCTTCCAGCCTGCCGGGAATTTTCGAAAAACGAGTGTGAAGAGGCCATGAGGAGTTTTTCCGTCGGGCATGGTCAGATGCCACGCTCCGCGGGCGAAGGCGGCATCGGGGCCCAGCACTTCGATACGAAGGTCGGAAAATTCGAGCGTCCCCATCTCATGGCCGGGACTCGCGTAGGTCGCCTTGTAGCGGTCTAGAGTTGCCTGCCATCCGCTGGTTTGCTTGGCGCCAGAGAAAAAGGTCAGGTCGGCGGAGTTCCAGTATCCGGCCATGAAGGCGTCAAGGTCGTGATGATTCCAAGCGTCCTGCTGGGTGTGGAGGACCTGTTCGATGGCGGCCTTGGAATTATCCGCGGACGCATTGCCTCCAGAAGTTTGCGCGTTGGCTGAGAATACTGCGATCGCGATAAAAATGAGTAACAAACTTCTGAGAGTGAACTTATGCATGAGTCCTCCGAGCCTGTGATACTACCGCGAAAATCGCAGCGCGCGCATCGCTGCGCTACCGCGAGTTGCGCGGGCGGGACAACCGCGACAGACGGCAGGATGCCGGCGCTACTAATGTGCCTCTTCGGTTGCGGGGGCTGCGTCGGGGGTATCTACTTTTTGGGGTATCGAGCGCGGCACAACCGGTGCCGGCTGGAAATCTCCGGGATCTTTACCGTCCATCGCCACCGTCATGAAATTCATCCAGATAGGTAGGGCTGCGTGGGCGCCGGTCTCTTTCGCTCCCAGCGATTTTTTTTCGTCGTAGCCGACCCATACGCCACAGGTCATGGTGGGAGAGAATCCCATGAACCACGCATCGGTGAAATCGTTGGTGGTACCGGTCTTGCCTGCAACGGGAAAAGGCAGCTTGGCGGCGGCGATGCCCGTGCCGTGCAAAACGACTTCGCGCAGCATCGAGGTCATGATGCGGGCGGTGCGCTCGCTGATGACGTCTTTCACGTCGGGAAAGTCTTCCTCGAGAACGCGGCCCTCGTAGTCGGTGACGCGGGTGATGTAGCGTGGAATGACGCGCACTCCGTCGTTGGGGAAAACGCTATAGGCCGAGGTCTGCTCCATCAGAGTGATTTCGGCCGAGCCAAGCGCCACCGGCAAGTAGGGCGGGAGTTTGGCGGTAATGCCGAAGCGTCCGGCGTAGTCGATGACGCTCTTGATGCCGACCTTGTTCGCTAACTTCAGTGCCGGGATATTGCGGGACTGAGCCAGTGCACGGCGCAGGGTGATGACGCCCTCAAACTTTTCGTCGTAGTTGTGCGGCGTGTAAGGACCGGATGAGTTCTCGAAGCTGATAGGTTCGTCGAGAACTGTGTCGTCGGGGCTGGCCCCGCCGTCGATAACTGTCGTGTAGACATAAGGCTTGAATGAAGAGCCTACCTGGCGCATGGCCTGGGTGACGCGGTCGAATTTCGACTCGTTGAAATCGCGGCCACCCACCATAGCCTTAATGCCACCGGTGGCATTGTCGATGGCGAGCAACGATCCCTGGGCTCCGGAATCCTGTTCGAGGCTGACATGGGCCGCGCCGTTTGCGCCAATCGAGAGAATCTTGACGTAGCAGATGTCTCCAGTTTTGAGAATGTCGGAAAGTTTGTGCTGAGTCCATGCCACCTCGGCTTGTCCGACGGCGGCGGTGTACCGTCCAAATTTCAAGGTAGCGATGCCGGTCCCGACGAAGGTTACGAGTGCGTGGACGTAGCCGTTGGCCTCAGGCTCGTCGTCCCAGTCAGGATGAACGTACTTGTCCAGAGCAGTATTTTCGCCCGCCACGTTCTCTAAGTGGCCTTTCCAGCCGTGGCGTCGTTCGTACGCGGCCAACCCATCGAGCACCGCCTGATTCGCAGCCCGCTGCAGATCGACGTCGAGCGAGGTATAAACCTTCAGGCCGCCTTCGTGGACCTGATCGGTTCCGTATTTCCCTTCCAGGTAGCGGCGGATCTCTTCTACAAAATTAGGAGCAAGAGAATTCGGGTCGTGCGCCAGATGCAGGGCCACGGGTGCGGAGCGCGCGTCCGCGGCTTGCACGGCGGTGATCTTGCCATCCTCGAGCATGGCGTTGATCACCAGATTGCGCCGCTTCTGGGCGCGGTCGGGATGATTGATGGGGGAATAGACGGCCGGACCCTTGGGCAAACCGGCCAGCAAAGACGCCTCTTCCAACGTCAATTTCTTTGCGGGCTTGTTGAAATAGAATTCCGAAGCGGCTTCGAATCCGTAGACACCGTGGCCAAGAAAAATCTGGTTGGCGTAGAGAGTAAAGATCTGCGGCTTGGTGAAACGGCGCTCGATCTGGATCGCGAGCATCGCTTCCTGCACCTTGCGCTGCCAGCGGCGGTCGGGCGACAGGAAAAGGTTACGAGCGAGTTGCATGGTCAGCGTCGATGCGCCTTGTACCTTCCCAGCAGAGGCAATGTCGCGATAAGCCGCGCCCACAATGCGCACGAAATTAATCCCGGAATGCCGATAGAAGTCTTTGTCTTCGATCGAGACCAGAGCGTCCCTCAAGACGGGAGGGAAATCGTCGTAACCCGCGACCACGCGGCGTTGCAGCGCGAACGAGCCAATCACCCGGCCGTGGTCGTCGTAGAGTTCGGTAATGGAGCTGGGACGGTACGCTTCCAGAGCGTCGACCTGCGGCAGGTCGGTGGTATAGACGAGCAAGAGGCCGGCAGTCGCACCCACCAGGACGGCCACCAGCACGAGCAGACCGAACAGAACGCGGCCAACGAGCTTACGCCCACCGATTTCGACCGGCGGGAGAGTGTCGTAAAGAGACTTCATCAGGAGACAGAGTCAGGATAGCACCTTGCGCGGCACTGCTTGCTGTACGAGGGTAACGGCGGGGTTGCCACTTCCACTGACGGAACTTGACCGGTATTCGCAAGGAGCCCAAACAACGATCGCGCACCTACTGGTGCGCGATTGTCGAGCGTAGTGATATTTGAGAACTGTTAACCGTTCCGGCTCTTCAGTACTTCCACGGCCTTGTTCAATTGATCATCGACTGTGTTCTTGGGTTTTGCTTCCTGATCGGGAGCGGGCGCGGTGCCGTCCTCATCATCGGGAGAGGCGGCATCGTCTGGGACATCGGCCACCACAACATTCGGAGTGATCGCCGCGTCTTGAATGGCCTTCCCGCTAGGCGAATAATACTTCGCCACCGAGAGAATCAAGGCGCCACCATCCGGAAGATCAATGGTTTTTTGCACCGAGCCATCGCCGAAAGTCTTGTCGCCGACAACGTCGCCGCGGGCATTCTCCAGGATTGCCGCCGCCACAATCTCGGCCGCCCCGGACGTTCCGCGGTTCACCAGAACCGCCACAGGAAGAGTGGTAATGGCTTTCGCAGGATCAGCGTTGAATGCTTCCCGCGGAAACTTCTGCCCTTGCAGATAAGTGATGGTCCCGTGATTCAGGAACAGATTTGCCACCGCGACGCCTTCACTCTCTTCACCTTCCGCGCAGTTGCGGAGATCAAGCAGAATTTTCTTCGCTCCCGACTTCTCAAGCGACTTAATCTTGGCGGCGATTTCCTGCGAGCGGCCCTTCGGCAACGCTTCAACCTTCACGTAGCCAATGCCGTCGTCCATCATTTTGTCGGCGATGGCCGGAAGGGTCACAACATCGCGAGTAATCACGACTTTCTGCGGCTCGGCCTTGCGGGCGCGAACCACCGCCACATTCAGAGTGGATCCAGGAGTGCCGGCCAGCAGGCTGCGAATCTCGGGCAGCGACATTTCGCGCGTGCTCAGGCCTTCGATGGATTCGAAAATGTCGGTCTGCTCAATGCCAGCCTTCTCCGCCGGAGAGCCGGGCAACACCGCCACGACGGCGGCATAGCCGAAGCGCTTCGAAACCACGGCACCGATTCCGCCCTTGGCCTCTGCCTTGTGATTCTTGTAGGCCTTGTAGGCGTCTGCAGACATGTAGCTGGAGTTGGAGTCGAGGGATTCCAGAAGACCGTGCAGCGCGCCGTCCGTCACCTTGGGAATGTTCGGCTCTTCGACGTACTCACTGCGCACGCGCGAGAGAACTTCACTGTAAACCTGAAGTTGACGGTACGAGCCGTCGTTGGAAGAGGAAGCGTGCACGCCTCCCATCGAACCGACGACGACAAACAGTAATACGGCAAAAGAGGTGACGAGAATCGCTGCTTTGGTTTTCATGGACATCTGTTTTGGTCTTTTTCTGGAAGGAACAACTTCCCTGAGAAACTCTCCCTATTATATCTCTCTAGATGCGCGTTGCGTCCCCCCGGCTGCATCATTTGAGCCTCTTCGGTAACGCGGAGGGCCGGGGCTCAGTCAACAGACGGTTCAAAGCCGGGTCTGTCACCCAATTATGCTAGCAATGAGCCTGGCGAAGTATGGGTTTTTCTGGCGTCCCGAACAAAACAAAAGACTTACTTCACGGTGTCGGCTTGAAGTTGATGGTCATCTGAGTCTGGACCGATACCGCCCGTCCGTTCATGGCATAGGGCTTGAACTTCCACGATTTCACGCCATCGATCGCATTTCGGGCGAACAACAACGACCCCTGCAGGAATTTGGCGTCTTGCACCGAACCATCGCGGCCAATCAGGACCTGCAACACGACGGTGCCCTGCTGGGCCTTCGCATTGACCGGATAGGGAATCGGTGGCTGGTCCGTGAGTAGAGCGCGCTCGGTGAGTTCGGGAACGTTGACGGGCTCGATCGAAGGCATGGCAGCTTCCGGCGACTTGTTGCCGCCAGTATCGGGCGCCATGGTCACCATATGGGATTTCAAGCTTGTAGGAACATTTCCGGGCGCGGTTGAGGAATGCGGCTCAGGATTCTTAGGTACAGCAGGTCGCGGTGGGGCAGAAGATGCCGGCGTAGAAAAGGGATCGGCGTGAACGCTTGCCACCGGAACCGGCGCCGTGGAACCGTGAGTGCCGGCGTTTTCGACAACTGGTGCGGAGACCGGCGCGTCCGTTTCAGGAGTGGTCGGGGCAGCCCGATTCTCCGGAGGCTGGGCTTCCGATGCAGGTGCTTGTTCTGTTGGAGTCGTGCTGGTAGCGTCAGTCGGCGGCATGGCGTTGGAGCCTTCGTTGTTCGGCTTCTTGACCGTCGGATCAACCACCGGCAAGACCTGAATCTGCGACGGATCGGTGGTGGCGTCGGGAATATTCTCCGCGACTGGCAGCTTGTATTCGTCGCCGGCGCGCGCGAAATCTTCGTGCGCGACCGGTGCCTGCACGGGCGTGACCGGCTGTGGATTCAGCCAGGCATGCAACACCTGGCGGCCTCGGGACCAGTTTGCCAGGACCTTCGAATGCCACGGCGCCTGCGGTGCGACCGCGATGGCGCAGCTCGCCAGCAGCAATGCACCAATGATCGCCTTCTTCAGCGGGAATCCAGTCCGGACGGGTCTGTCGGGGTCCGTGCCATCCGCCATGTAAGCGAAAAGTTCTGCTTCCTTTTTCTGTTCCTGCTTCGCTTCTTGCTGCTTTTCCTGAATGGCGCGGGCGCTCGCAGGTTTCGGGGACGCAGTTGTGGGAGCGGAGTCGGCGGAGTCCGCCGGAGATGTTGGGGAATATGAAGGCGTCTGGTCGAAGCCGAGCAGTTCGGGCTTCGCGGGAGCCGGAGGCGTTGGGGTCTGCGATGGAATCGGAGGCAGTGTTCCACCGCGCGTCTTTTTGTACCATTCCAACCCGCGCGTCTCGCTGGGTTGCGGAGGGGGCGGTGGTGGGGCCGGTTCTTCATGCGCTACCGAGGCGGCCATGGGTTCCAGGTTCGCGAGCGGATCAAGGCCTTCGACTGGAGTTGGTTCGAAAGATGCGTGGGGATCGGATTCAGTGACGAACTGGCCACTTGGAGCAGGAGGCGCGGACTGCAGAAACTCACCGGCGCGCAGGGTCTTTTCCTGGCCGCGGTCCATGCTTGCAGGGAGACTCGATGCGGCGCTCGCAGATGCCGCGGCAGCAGCAGCCTGCGCAGCGGTTACGGCAGAGTCTTGCTTGGAACGCAGCAGGTCACGAGCCGTGGTTAACGTATCTTTCACCTGGTTGAACAGGATGGGCCTGCGCAAAATCGAGTTGGCCCCGGCCTGCAGTGCCTGCGGTACGCTCAGGTCATTGCTGACGATGGCCAGCGTGAGAGGCCGCTCGACTGCCCTTCTTTCGCGGGCTGCAGTGAGCAGTAAGCCGGCTTCAGGCTGCCGATCCCAATCAATAATGACGAGCTGATAATTCTGGTGAGTGACCTTCTCCACCGTGGCCACTGCGTCCGGACAGTGTTCGGCCTCGACACCGAGATCAGACAGCGCCTGTCGGATCGGTGCGGCGGTTCCTTCATCCGAGGTGAATAAAAGGCAGCAAAGGGCCATGTTCTTTCAGATTAGGGGCAGGCAGTAACTGCGGCAAGATTACCGTGGATGTGAAAGATCAGTTGCGCGGTCACCGGACGTACATGTACCGCTGGGGTAGGCGCTGATAAAATGCTCGGTCACCTTTCACCGCACGTCGCCGTCTCACATGGCTTGGCGCCGTGGTTGAGAGGATTGGACTTGGCCCTATCTGCCCTTCTATGCCCCTGCAAGAACGCAACTATTGGCTCAATACCGCGGAATTCCCGAAGCTCGGCGGTTCCGAGCCTGTTCCCGAGGTCGTCGATGTTGCTGTGATTGGGGCCGGGTTTACCGGGCTCTCCGCGGCGCGCACGCTTGCCAAACGCGGCGCCAGAGTTGCTGTGCTCGAGTCTGAAACGATTGGTTGGGGCGCCAGCTCGCGCAACGGCGGAATGGTCCTTACCGGCATGAAGCTGGGTGTGAACCAACTCGTCTCGAAGTATGGCCGCGAGCGCACGCAGCGCATGTACGCGGCCTCGCTGGCTTCGATTGACTGCGTCGAGCAGATTGTTCGCGATGAAGGAATTGAGTGTGACTTTTCGCGTTGCGGACACCTCGAGGTCGCATGCAAGCAGAAGCACTTCGACGACTACGCGCGACAGGCCGAGGTAATCGCGCGCGAGTTTGGTCACACGCTGCAGGTGGTACAGAAACAAGACTTGAATTCGGAGATCGGATCCAACATTTATTTTGGGGGCATGGTCGACGAGGTGAGCGCGGGCTGCAATCCGGCGCGGTACGTTGCCGGACTTTCGCGCGCAGCCATGAAAGCGGGTGCCCAGATTTTCGAGCACGCGCGCGTCGAGTCGGTGCAGCGCGATTCGCGAAACGGCGAGCTGGGGTGGAAGCTGGCCACGTCACGCGGTTCACTGTGGGCACATGAAATTGCTGTCGGCACCAGCGGATACACCGGGCGAGCGACTCCTGCACTGCAGAAGAAGCTCATCCCGATTGGGTCGTTCATTGTCACTACGGAAGTGCTGCCGGAGAAACTGGCGCTGGAACTCAGCCCGCGCAACCGGATGATTTACGACTCGAAGAATTTTCTCTACTACTACCGCCTCACGCCGGATCGGCGAATGTTGTTTGGGGGGCGAGCCGCGTTCTTTCCGGAGAGCGCTCAGACGGTGCGGCAGAGCGCGGAGATTCTGCGGCGGGGCATGATCGACGTCTACCCGCAATTGAGCGACGGCAAGGTGGAATATGTCTGGGGAGGCACCCTCGACTTCGCCTTCGACATCATGCCCCACGCCGGGCAGATGGATGGCATGTACTACGCCGTCGGCTATGCGGGACATGGCGTCGCGATGGCTACGTACCAGGGACAAAAGATTGCGGAATTGATGGCGGGAGATCAGCCGGAGAATCCGTTCGTGGGGATTCCATTTCCAGGAGCGCCGCTCGGTTTGTATAACGGGAAGCCGTGGTTCTTGCCGCTGGCGGGGGCCTGGTACAAGTTTCTGGATTGGGTAAGCTGAAATCTCCGAAGCTGCATCCGCCATGTGATTTGTCATTCAGAGCGAAGCGAGGGAGCTGTGCAATTCCCTGCGGATTGCAGAGATCCTTCGGTCCGCCAAAAACGCAGACCTCAGGATGACAGTGCGGTGATGGAGGAATCAGGGTCTCCGACGCCGCAGTGTGAGGTACACCAACGGTCCCACTACGATCGCGATTGCGCCGCCGATCATGCCGAAGCGGTCGCTGCCTAGCAGGGCAATCAGCGCCATCACCACCGGCGCCCCCACCACATACAGCAATCCCGCATGCCCGCCGGGGATTCTGAACGAGCGGTTCAGTTCCGGCTGAGTGCGTCGGAGTCTCCACGCTGAGAGCACGGTCAGCACCGTCGTCGCCGAGCGCAGCCAGATGTAGACGGAGATCAATTGTGCAAGGCTCTGCCAGGCGAGCAGCGCGTAAATAGCCGCGGATGTCACGATTGCCAGCCACGGAGTGCCGTAGCGTGAGTGCTTGCGGGTGAGGACTTTCGGGAGGTATCCATCTTCGGCCATGGCGAAGGGCATGCGCGTGGTCGTGAGCACGGTGCTGTTGAGCAGCGCGACGTTGCCGACCATAGCTGCAAGAGTCATCCATGTGCCCAACCAGGGGCCGCCGATCATGCTGGCGGCGTCGGAGAAAAATCCGGTGTGCCACTTCTCCCAGTTTCCGGCTGAAGCAAGCCCGGCAAACGTGGGCAGAAAATACGCGGCGATCGACAGCGGGACGACTAGCGCGAGCGCGCGGGGATAGGAACGCTGCGGGTTCTCGACTTCCTCGGCGACGGTGGAGAGCTGTTCGTAGCCGGAGTACAGCCACAATCCCAAAGCCAGTCCCACGCCAAAGACTTTGAACGTCGCCTGATGTGGCGGGATCCACGGGCTGAAAGGGTTGTGGTGCCAGTGGAAGAGCGCAATGACGACCATCGTCATCACCGGGATGAAGATGAAAATCTCAAGCGCAGTCGCGACCTGCCCGACCATCGCGATGCCGCGCACGTTGATCCAGGTAAGAATCGCAATCAGCGCGACTGAGACCAGGTAGTGCTCCCACCACGTCATCTTAGGGAAGTAGTAAACGAGGTAGTCGGTGAACAAGACGGCGTAAGCGCCGCCGAGAAGAAAGGATGCGGTCCAGTTCCACCAACCGGCGAGAAATCCCCAGAAGTCTCCGAAGGCGGCACGCGTCCAGCGGTAGAAGCCGCCTTCGACCGGCATCGCCGTCGTGAGTTCCGCCGACACCAGCGATACCGGGATGCACCAGAAAAACGGCAGGACCAGGAGATAGACCAGCGTCATCCCCGGGCCGGAGGTTGTGACCATGTCTTCGAGGCCGAAGGGGCCGCCCGTCGTGTAGGAGAACATTACGAAGACGAGGTAGAAGAGGCCAGCTTTGCGGAGGGCGGAGCTTGTCTGGGTTTGGGTGGTCAAGTGGTTGATTGCAGATTGATGATTTTGGACTGCAGATTGAAATTCCCAGTAGCGCTCGATCTGGAATCTAAAAGTCTGCAATCACAAATCGAAACACAAATCGGGAAGCTACGCCGCCAAGAGTCCGGTCAGGGCGCCTTCCAGTTCCAACAGCTTTCGCTTCAGGTCGAGGCCACCTCCGTAGCCGCAGAGGGTACCATCGGATGCGATCACACGATGGCACGGCACGACGATCGCGATGGGGTTGCGGTTGTTGGCCATGCCAACGGCGCGAAACCCCTGCGGGCTGCCCACGGCTCGGGCTATGTCGGCATAGGTACGAGTCTCGCCATAGGGAATCTTCAGCAGAGCGCGCCAGCAGGCGAGCTGAAAATCGGTGCCTCGAAGGTCGAGCGGGGCGCTGAACTCGCGCCGCTGTCCGTCGAAGTACTCCTTTAATTCCTGTACATACGGGCGCAGCGCGTCGGCCGATTCTGCGAACTTGAGGGTTTTGGTTTCGGTTCGCAGATCGCGGGGATTGGGACGGATGGTCTGCTGACCGGGAAGGCGGGCATCGAACTCCAGCGCCACCAGCCCGCGTTCCGAGGCGGCTAGAAAGAGCGGCCCGATTTGGGACTTAAATATCGTGGAATGAAGTGTTTCCATGGCTATCGATTCCGCCGCACGGTACGATGAAAGCGTCCTTAACCATAGCACGGGCATTGAATTGCAGACAGTGTTTAATTCGCGGAACGGTTGACAGGAACGATTTTTTCGAAGAGAGTGTGTCTCGTTGCCGTTGATGCTTGGGAAACCGCAGCATTGAAAAAAACCATCATCGTCCTAGCCGCCGTGGTGCTCGCGCCCGTGCTTGTCGTCAGCCTGGTTCTGGCTGCCGGAGATTGGAACACAATCGGGCAGACTGAAGCTGGAGACAAGGTCTCCGTCAGCTCCGTTCGCATCCTCAAGAACAACCAGCGCCTGGCCTTGGTACGCATCGAATACAAAGAACCCGCCGAACTCCCGCAAGGCGGACCGTTCGTCGAGATGCGCGCGCGGGTACGCTTCAATTGCGGCAGCGGAACAGCGGCGCCCACAACCGTCTGGTTTTACTCTCGTGATCGAAGCGGACGCTTCGTAGTCAGCAAGAAAGCCACGCATGACGACGAGTTCGGCAAGAGCGCCGAAGGCGGCTTTGCCGAGCTGGTGAACAATCACGTCTGCAGCCAGACCAAGTAACGGCCACTGATCACTTCTTCAGCGCAAACGCTACATACACCCCGCCCGACTTCGACTTCAAATCTTTTCCGCCTCCTGCGGCGATCACAATGAACTGGCGCCCATCGACCTCGTAGGTAGCCGGAGTTCCATTGCCGGCGAAAGGCAGAGTCGTCTCCCAGAGAAGCGCGCCGGTGGCTTTGTCGAAGGCTCGAAACTTCTTGTCGTAGTTGGTCGCGCCGATAAAGAGCAGCCCGCCCGCCGTGACCACCGGTCCGCCGTAGTTTTCTGTGCCGGTATTCTTCAGTCCGGCAGCTGCCAGTTCGGGATACTCGCCGAGAGGAATCTTCCAGACATACTCGCCCGTGTTGAGGTTGATAGCGTTCAGCGTTCCCCATGGGGGCGCAACCGCGGGATATCCGTCGGGATCGAGGAAACGGTTGTATCCGGTGAAGTGATATTTGATCGCTGCCGGCACCGGTTCTGACGTCACCAGTTCTTTACTCTCGGCCTGGTTCGTGCCGCCGCTCATCACGTACGCCAACAGACCCGACACTTGATCGCCCGTGAGATTGGAGAATCCGGGCATGCGGCCTTTGCCGTTCTTGATCGTCGATGCGACATCGGAAGCAGACATGCGGTCACCGATTTTCTGCAATGACGGGATCGCCGGGGGAGACCCTGCCATTGTTTCTCCGTGGCACACGGCGCACTGGCTGATGTAGAGAGCCTTCGGGCTGTTCTCTGCATTTTCCGCAGGCGTGTTCTCGGCGAGAGCGCCAGTCCAGGCCAGATCGTTGGCGTTGACGTAGAGAATTCCGGTCTCGGGATCGGCAGCGGCGCCGCCCCATTCCGCTCCGCCATCGAAGCCGGGGAAGACAACCGTGTCTTTGCCCACCGTGAAAGGAACGAACTGACCGTCACTGCGGAAGCTCCGAAACTTTTCCAGCGCCCAGTGGTGGGCCGCCGGTGTGCGATCGGTCAGAAGATTGTCGGTCAGGCGTTGTCGCGCAAACGGCAGGGGTTTGGCAGGCAGGCACTGATGGCGAACAGCGACTTCGCCAGGAACGTCGCTCGCGGGATAGTCGCGGCATTCGATCGGGAACAGCGGCTTGCCGTTTGCGCGGTCAAAGAGAAATACGAAGCCCTGCTTGCTGGTCTGCGCGACTGCATCGACCTTCTTGCCGTCGCGCATCACCGTCAGCAGAACAGGCGGCGCCGGGAAATCGCGGTCCCACAAATCGTGTTTCACCGCCTGAAAATGCCAGATGCGCTCTCCGGTGTCGGCTTTTAAGGCGATCAGGCTATTGGCAAAGAGATCCTCCCCGATGCGATCGGCTCCATAGAAGTCGAACGCGGCCGATCCCGTGGGAATGTAGACAATCCCTCGCTGCATATCGATCGTCATGCCAGTCCAATTATTGGCAGCGCCGCTCGTCTTCCATGCGTCCTTGGGCCAGGTGTCATAACCGAACTCTCCCGGATGCGGAATCGTATGAAACGACCAGACAAGCTTTCCGCTGCGCACATCGTAGGCCCGCACATCCCCCGGAGATGCCGGCAGTGTCTCTGACTCGCGGCCGCCGACGATCATCAGGTCTTTGTAAATCACGGCCGGGCTAGTCACATAAATCGACTGACCTGACGGCTCTCGCCCCAGGTCTTCGCGCAGATCGATGCGGCCCTCGTTGCCGAACGTGGAGATCGGCGTGCCGGTTGTAGCATCGAGTCCATAAACAAAGTTCATGACCGCAACCAGGATTCTCGGTGCATTGCCGTCCGACCAGTAGGCCAAACCTCGGTCGGGCTGCGTGCCTTTGATTCCGGAGTCGAACTTCCATAACAACTTTCCTGTGGCCGCGTCGACGGCAAACACTCTTTGAGACGGAGTTATTCCATACAGCACTCCCTGCACCACGATCGGACTAGTCTGTAGCCCGCCGGTCTCCCCGGTGTCGAAACTCCACGCGACTTCGAGTCGCTGAACATTGCTCCGATTGATTTGCTTTAGAGGAGAGAAGTGATCGTTCTGGGGAGTTCCGCCATAGATCGGCCAGTCATAGCTGTTCTCCTTGGCCTGCGCTTTTTGCGTTGAAGAGCTTCGATCGCCAGTTGCTGCGCCGGTCGACTGCGCCGTCGAGGCCGTCGTTATCACGGCCATCATTGCGGCCATCGTCATTGAGGCAAAAAGCGCAGTCGTTCTTGTTGCGAATCTCATCAGCTTCTCCGCGGGCATCATCGTCGAGAAATCCTGCGCGGTGATTCTAGAACAAGATCGCAATGGTTCGTCGCCATCGGAAGTTTTTCACAGCCCATGGCACCTCCGTAACCCCGCAACCACTTCCACGTCAGCCGCTTTCGGCTTATGCTGATATTGAAGTCGGGGGAGCGCGAACCGATTTCACCCACCTGCAAATGGACTCACTTCGACTTTATGGGCTGGTAGCAACGGGTGGCATCGCCCTGCTGGGCGCATATACGCTACTGCGACGCAAGCCCAAGACGGCCGACCAACTGGAGCGCGAGCGCCGGGCGTGGCTCGAGGGAACAGGACGCATCACCGATGGCACCGTCATCGATGTACAGGAACTGGCGGCGGGCAATAACTATCACGCCGCCATCATGCTGATCTACAAATACGACGTGGCCGGCGTGTCCTACGAATGCTCGCAGGATGTTACTTATCTCAGGCACTGGATCAATCTGCACTCGTGCCGCCTCGGCCTGCCCACTTCGGTGAAGTACGACCCGCAGAATCCCGGGAACTCTCTGGTGGTCTCCGAGAATTGGATGGGATTGCGCCAGTAACCGCCGCTACTGCCAGCTCAGGCGCATGACGGTGTTGTGCTTGTCGATGGTGACCTGCAGAGACTTCTGTCCGCCACCCACAAACTCAGCGGCCACCGTTTTGGAAAGATCGATCGTCTCGTCCACAGAGAGCGTTCTTACCCGAAGCACGTGTTTACCCGCCGGGACTTTCAGCGTTTCCGACTGGGAGCCATGCAATCCGTTGAATACCACCATGCGCTTTTGCGCGGCGCCGTGCAGAGGTCGCGTCAGCACAAGCTTGTCATCGACCCAAACGAACAGCGTGGCGTCTTTAAACTGATGCTGCACCGCAAGATCGAGCGTCGAAAGAGGCACGACGATCTGCTTCGCCGGACGCACAGCCGCACGTTCTTTGCGGGCTGGAGTCGGCCCCTCCTGTGACGACGAGGTACCAGTGCTTCCGGTCGTCAATCCGGAGGACGCATTGTTCGCGGGACTCGGCTGGCCGTTGGTGGTTGCCGATGGGATTGGAGGCGCACCGCTTTCGCTAATTTTAGGAGACGTCACCAATAACTTTGTTTGAGCTCCGACGAACACCAGCACGATCAGGATGGCCGCGCCCAGAATGAGATCCCTCAGCGGAGCTTTCTGCAACACGATGTGGGCAAACTTCTCAGCTTGCGCGACCTCGGCGACGGGACTCAACCCGGAGGCGGTCTTGGTAATCCGTGTGCTAGTCGATTTGGTTCCGGTGGACGACGTCGCTCGTAGCGAGGTCGTGGTCGACCCCGGCTTGAATATCTGCTGCAACTGCCGCAGATCTTCGGCAAACTCGGCGCCTTTTTGATAGCGCTGCTCGGGATCCTTGGCCATGGCACGGGAAATCACATCATCCAGCTCGCGCGGGACATTCAGGTCGAGCGCGCTGGCCGCGACCGGCTCCCGATTCGCGACCTTGAAGCACACCGTGGTGGCGCTGTCTCCCTGGAACGGAGAGTGGCCCGTGACCATGGCATAAAGAATGACGCCCAGCGAGAACAGATCAGAACGGCCGTCCACGCCTTCGCCCGCCAGTTGCTCGGGAGCCATGTAGGCCGGCGTTCCCAGCACTTTTCCGGGCAAGGTGAAGTGAGCCAGATTCAGCTTGGCAATGCCGAAGTCGGCAATCTTGGCGTGTCCATCCTGGGTCACGAGAATGTTGCCCGGCTTGACGTCACGGTGAATGACGCCTTGTACGTGAGCGTAATCGAGGGCTTCGGCGACTTCTTCCGCCAACTGCAACGCCTTCTCCAGCGGAAGCTTTCTCTCTCTCGCAAGGATTCGGTTCAGCGGCTCGCCGGCGACATATTCCAGAACAATATAAGGATCGTGAGTCTCAGGGTTCTCGCCTACGTCGAAGATGGTGACGATGCCCGGATGGTGAAGGCGTCCGGCAGCTTGCGCCTCGTGCATGAAGCGCAGGCGGAATTCCTTTTCCTCATCCGGTTCCTGCCCCCAGAGTGTGACCGATTTCACCGCGACCATACGATTGATCTGCGGGTCCCGGGCTTGATAGACCACACCCATGGCACCGCGACCCAATTCAGCGACGATCTCGTAGCGGCCAAACCGCGTGATCTCAGGATTCCCCATGGAGTGTTCCGAAGCCGCGCCTGAACTGACACAGTGCTGCGGAGGGATGTCTATCATGGTAGCGCCAGCCACGCAGTGATCCCGCCTGTTGTTTTGCTCGACTCATTACGGCGGTAATGGCAAGATCCTTTGTTTTGATCAGAAAAGCCGCCGGCTTGGCCCAATGCATTGGCCCAAATGCCCGCGATTCCAGTCACCAACCCATGTGACTTTGGGCACTTACCGGCGTGGCACAGCTTTATACGATTTCTCGGGGAGCCGTATAAGTGTCTGTTTCTAGCCTGAACACGATCGAGGGTCAGTCCATTTCTCATTACCGGGTGCTCGAGCGCCTTGGCAGCGGTGGCATGGGAGTGGTTTACAAGGCGGAAGACCTGGAACTTGGTCGCTTTGTGGCCCTTAAATTCCTCTCCGACGACTTGATGCGAGATCCGCAGGCCTACGAGAGGTTTCACCGCGAGGCGCGCGCCGCATCCTCCCTGAATCATCCGAATATCTGCACCATTTACGAAGTGGGAGGACAACAGGGCAACGTCTTTATCGCGATGGAATGTCTGGAGGGCCATACCCTGCGCGAGTTGCTGCACGGGCAGGCCTTCGAGTTCGATCGCCTACTCGAACTCGCAATTGAGATAGCGGACGCTCTGGACGCCGCCCATGCCCGGGGCATCATCCACCGCGACATTAAACCCGGCAACATTTTCGTCACCGATCGCGGGCACGCGAAACTGCTGGACTTCGGTTTGGCGAAACTGAGTCCACCGCCTGTCATCGGGGCCGAAACCACCGCCAGCGATAGCAACCTGACCACGCCGGGCACAACCATCGGAACCGTCGCCTACATGTCGCCGGAGCAGGCCTTGGGCAAGGATCTGGATCCCCGTACCGACTTGTTCTCGTTCGGCGCTGTGCTCTACGAGATGGCGACGGGCGCGTTGCCGTTTCCGGGGAATACTTCGGCTGCGATTTTTGATTCCATTCTGCACAAAGTGCCGGCGCCGTTGGCTCGTTTCAATCCCGCGTTGCCGCCAGAATGTGAACGGATCATCCAGACTGCTCTGGAGAAAGATCCGGATGTCCGGTACCAGACTGCCTCGGCACTGCGCGCTGACTTGAAGCGGCTCAAGCGAGACACAGACTCCGACAAAGTGCTCTGTTCGGATGGCCGGCTCTCGCACTCGATAGCCTTTGACAAGCGAAGCAAAGCCAAGAAGTCTGTCATTGCTTTGGGTAGCTTATTGCTGATCCTGGTCGTTGCCTTCGCAGCGTGGTTGCTGCTGCCCAGACCCGCACCGAGGGTGGCCAGTCTGAAGCAGATCACGCGCGACGGACTAGTAAAGGAGCGTCTGGTTACCGATGGCTCACGCATCTATTTTCCCGAGTTTTATGAGGGACACATGGTGCTGGCACAGGTTGCCACTTCCGGAGGAGACACGTTCAAGATCCCGATCCCATTCCAAAACGTTGGCATCTACAGCCTGAGTGCCGACCATTCGTCTCTCCTGATTTCTGAGTTCAAGGGGGCTGCGCCCACTCCGTTCTGGGCACTGCCGCTGCCTGCTGGCTCTCCGCGGCGGCTCGATGACATCGATGGCCACGAAGCCGCATGGTCGCCGGGCCACGAGCAGCTCGCATTCTCCAAGGGACTCGATCTCTATATCGCCGACGCCGACGGCAGCCATGCCCGCAAGGTCAGCAGCCTTTCCGGGATTCCCCACCACATACGCTTTTCGCCCGACGGGCAGCGGATCCGCATGAGCCTGTTGTCGCCGGGGGAAAAAATCTCGTCACTCTGGGAGATCCGGGCCGACGGTTCGAACCTGCATCCTGTTCTGCCTGGCTGGAAAACGACCGCCATGCAGTGTTGCGGAGATTGGACGCGCGACGGTCGCTACTACATCTTCGAGGTCCAGCCTTCCGCGGGAACGATTGATCTCTGGGCAGTGCGCGATTCTCCGCGTCTCTTTCAGCGAGGCTCCGAACCAGTGCAGCTTACGAACGGACCGCTGTGGTACACCGACCCGGTCACCAGCCCGGAAGGTAACCGGATTTTCGCCAACGGCGCGCTCCTTCAGGGCGAGCTGGTGCGGTATGACTCGCAGACACGACAATTCGTTCCGTATCTGTCGGGTGTTTCAGCGGGCGAGGCGGACTTCTCTCCGGACGGCCAGTGGATCGTCTACGTGAGCTATCCGGACCTGACGCTTTGGCGGTCGCGCCTCGACGGCTCCCAACGGATGCAGCTCACGTTTCCGCCCATCACGGCCACGCTGCCACGATGGTCCCCTGACGGCAAACAGATCGCCTACATTGGATTGGAAGAAGGCAAGCAGTGGAAGGTGTACTTGATCTCCCCGGATGGCGGAAGTTCGCATGAACTCTTGCCGCAGGACCGCCAGGAAAATGATGTCACCTGGTCGCCGAACGCGAAACAGATTGCCTTCGCGCGGCCTTCCTACGGCATCGACCTCGGGGAACTTGAAATCCAAACCTACGATTTGGCGACTCGGCAAACTTCCACGGTTCCGGGTTCCCGTGGGCTGTTCAGCCCGCGCTGGTCTCCGGATGGCCGTCACCTGGCGGCACTATCCTCGGATTCGAAGAAGCTGATGCTGTTTGATTTCGAAACCCGGAAATGGACGGATTGGCTTCGGGCAGAGGACGGAACGGTGGGATATCCGGTCTGGTCCAAAGATGGAAAGTCGATTTACATAGAGCGCTTCTATGCAGCGGAGCCTTCCCTGCACAAGCTCCTGCTGGGAGAATCGCAATCAAGACTGTTTCTTTCCTGGAAGGGACTGTCTCGCTTCGGCGGTTTGTGGGGAACCTGGTCGGGCGTGGCTCCCGACGGAAGCGTACTTGCCGTGCGCGACACCAGTTCCCACGAGATCTACGGGCTCGATCTACAGTTGCCTTAGCAGCAGCTGTCGGCCATCAGTTCTGCAGGACTGCCTGCCCCGAGGAATGCCAGCCGACTTACAAGACGGCAATATTGCCGCATCTTGACTGAAAGCTGTTAGCTGAAAGCGGTTTTCTAGCTTCCCGAGGACAAGCCGCCGTTGTGCGCGACCGTGATGCGGAGGTACTTGTAGGGATTTACTGGGGTGTCGTTGATGCGGACTTCGTAGTGAAGGTGCGGTCCCGTCGAGCGTCCGCTCTCTCCCACGTAGCCAATCACGTCGCCACGATGAACCGATTGTCCGGCGGTGACTGCATAGCCCGACAGGTGCCCATAGCGGGTGCTGATGCCGTTGCCATGGTCGATCATAAGTGCTTTGCCGTATCCGCCCATGATCTCGCTCAGGGTCACGACTCCGTCGGCCGGAGCAATAATCTGGGCGCCATAGCTGCTGCCAATATCCACGCCACTATGAAACGCACCTTCCCCGTTAAATGGATCAATCCGCTCACCAAAGCTTCCCGTCACTTGGCCTTCGACCGGCCATAGGTTCGGGGCGGAATTCGCCTTGAACCAGTCGGCCGTTGTGGCGTTGCGGGTCAGGCCCATCGTCAGGCCGACCATGGTCGCGCCCGTCAGAGCAGAGGTTCGCAGGGCATGCAACTGGTCGAGCGAAGAGGTTACGTCTGCGTCATGAATCTGGTCGGCAGTTGCCGTCACCAGCGTCGGCTGAGCCTTCAACCCGTAAAGAGCCGAAACTTCCCCGGCAATCGAGCCCAAGGAAGCTACCTGCACGTCGCGCTCTTTGGCGACCTGCTCCAACCGCGAATAATTGTCCTTGAGCTGATCTTTTTCGGTTCGCAGCTGATTGTAGCGAGAAACCTTTAGCAGCATGCGGGTGTAGGAGCTGGCAATGCCGGTAAGACTCAGGAATCCAATCGCGGCGCCCACCACAAACACGTACAGGTAATGCACGGGGATGGAAATTTTGCGCAACTGCCCGTCATCCCCGCGGGCCACGAAAAGGATGTAAAAGCGTTTCTGCAAATCGCTCCTCTATCACAACTGCAAAGATTGAAGCATCAGGTCCGGAACTCCAGGCCCAGTCTCTTAGTTGCCGAAACGCCTGTTCGGACCACCTGATTTTTTCGGGCTGCGCTCCCATCTTGGGAATGGAAACTTTCTCGCGCCCTACTTCTACCACTGACGACCGGGAGAAAGAAAACTCTCGTCTACAATCTCAACTACTTGCAGAACTTAGCTCGGCCAAAGGTTATTGTGAATGACTGGTTAACGGTAACAAACTGGGTTCCCCCTGTCAACGAGGGGAAACACCATTTCCGGTTACTGAAGGCGGGTAACCAGGTAGCCGCCACTAGGACAGATTACTTAGGGAATTGGATGAGGCCGGCATGCAGGCTTTCCAAGGCGGCTTTTCGCCACAGGCGGGAACACCAGGGGTCCCTGTCCGCTATATTGGTGGCGTCGTGCCAGTGCCGGAAAAAGCGCTGATTGCCCAGATTCGTCGCATGGCGGGGCCCGTCCGAGCCAGGAAGGCTCGCCGCCCTTCACCCGGAGTCGTGGTAGCCGGCATCGGGGACGACTGCGCCATCCTGCGGGTGCCGGCAGCGAAAGACTCGTTGGTCACGACCGACTTCTCCCTGGAGGGAATTCACTTCCGGCGTGACTGGCATCCGCCCGAATCCGTTGGACATCGCTGCCTGACGCGCGGACTCAGCGACATCGCCGCCATGGGTGGCGAGCCCCTCGCGGCCTTCCTCTCGTTGGCGTTGCCTCGGGACTTGCCTCAAGCCTGGGTTGCGCGCTTCGCACGCAGCTTGATCGGTCTGGCAACACGATTTGGCGTCAGCCTTGCCGGAGGCGACACTGCCCAGTCGCCTGGCGGAATCCTCGCCGACATCGTCGTGGTCGGGGCCGTTCCCAAAGGAAAGGCCCTGCTGCGGTCAGGTGCTCGGGTCGGCGACCGCATCTTCGTCAGCGGAGAGCTTGGCGCCTCGGCCGCTGCCGTTCAGCAAATGACGAAGCGTAAGAAGAAGGTGACGGCGCGCGACTACCCCCGGCACTTTTATCCTGAGCCGCGGATCCAAATCGGACGCATCCTTCGCGGGAAGGGCTTGGCGGCGGCCATGATCGACACTAGCGACGGGCTCTCCACCGACCTCGCCCATCTGTGCGAGGAGAGCGGCATCGGGGCGGAAGTTGACGCCTCGCGAATACCTCGCGCCAGAGTCGGCAAGCTGGAACGCGAGGTGAATCTCGATTTAGCCTTGCACGGTGGGGAGGACTACGAACTGCTTTTTACTGTGCGATCCGGGAAGCGCGTTCCGAAGCAGATCGATGGAGTTCCGTTGACCGAGATCGGCAGGATCATCCGCTCGCGGAGGATCTTTCTTCGGACCGGACCCCATCAGGTTCAGGAACTCAAGCCGCGCGGTTGGGAGCACTTCCGAAGTTAGGGCAGCGAACTGTGCTTCCGATGGTCTGAGGTTACCTCCGTCACTAGTCTGTCTCTACCATCGAGCGCAAATCCGGACTACAGTAAACCCATGTCGTCCAGCAAATTACTCCTCCTTCCTGCGCTTGCTCTTTTGTTGACGCTCGCCGCGTCCGCCGAGAAGAAGCAACCGCCTCCGCCGCCGGCTCATGCGAAGACTCCGTCGCCTGCGGTGACCGACGAACTGATCCACAAGCAGTTTGGTGATAACTGTTCGCTGCTTCCCGGGCCGCCGCAGTTCGTGGCCGACATGGACGGGGACGGCATCGACGACCTTGTCGTCGCCGCGAGATGCAAGAACCCGATGGCCGACAAGGACGAATACAGCTTCGTCGTTGCGGATCCCTATGACAGTTTTCTCGGCTACAGCGACGTGAAGGTTACATCTACGTTTGCATCTGACGAACCGGAACGCCGCGGGGTCAGCCTGCTCATCATTCACGGCGCAGAAAAAGATGACTGGCGCGCCGAGACTCCCAAGGCCAAGTTCCTTCTCATCAACATGCCGTTCAAGACCCTGGTCGTGAAAAGGCTCACCATCAAGAAGAGAACGATTCTCGGAATTTACATGGAAGAAAAGGGCGAGGGCGAGAACATGTCTTCCGTCATTTTTTGGGACGGGAAGAAATACAAGTATCAGGGTCTGGGCTCAACCCTCGAGTAGCTCTTGGAAAGAGCTTCAACCACAGGGGACACAGAGTACACAGAGGATCTAAATCGCTCTGTTTGGAATCTTCACATAGGGAAATTCCGGTGTCCCCACCTGCTTCACATTCACTTCTGCAAATTCGACCGCCCGATCGAGCGCGGCCTGTAGTTCCGCGGTATAGCGCTCCAAGTCTCCTTCGGTTGCGTCTTCGGGCACATGAATCAGTTTGCCGAACCGCAGCAGCGCCCGCGAGAACGGCTTCGGGATCATCATGCGGTCCCACGAGTTCAGAACCCAGGCCCGGTCGATTGCCACGTGAAACATGCTCATCGGAATGCCTGTCGATCGCGCCAGAGCTACTGGACCGGGTTTCACCTTGTGTCGCGGACCGCGTGGACCATCGAGCGTAAAGGCCACCGTCCAGCCTTCTTCCAGTGCGCGGCGAAGCCCCAGCAAGGCGCGCACGGCGTTGCGACTGCTGGATCCCTTCACCGCCAGAAATCCGAACTTGCCGATGATCCTGCCCATGTACTCGCCGTCGTAACTGTTGCTGCTCATCACACGCACGCCCATCCCGCGGCAGATGTAGGTTGCGGGGATCATGCAGGAGTGCCAGAACGATTCCACCAATGGACGCTGTTCGCGCGTCTGCTGCGCGCCCTCTTCGTAGGAAATCGCGACGCGCAGCGTCGAACCGATTAGTCGAATGACCCACGTACCGGCCCAGATGATGAGGCGCAGGACGATGCGTTGGCGAAGCGTATAGCGTTGTGGGTCGATCGGAGGTAGCGGCGGCACTACCTCATTGCGGGTGCTGGCCTCTGGCACCACGTTATTGTAATCGGAATCTCGCGGCGACTCAGTTCTCGAGATAAGAGTCGATCCAGGTCTTGATCTTCTGTCGCCGATCGTCGGCGGCATCGAATCGCACTCCCAGAGACTTGGGTTTGCGCCAGCTGACGTAGCCTTTGAGATTGACGCGGGGCAACGTCATCAAAGCGAAAGAAATCTCGACGTTTGTTCCGATCGAAAAGTCTTCCGCACTCTTGATCGACATGCCGCCACTACTGATTTCGATACTGCTCGCGGCCACCCGCCGCCCGTCACCGACCAACGAGACCTCGGTCATCACGGGAATCCGCACATAGCGCCGGAACTCGTGCAGCACCAGCATTCGCGTGGCGCGGATCAGCTTCAACGCAGCCGGCCGCTCCAGCGGTTCGCTGAACATGGCGTTGATACCGTATTTGGAATAGCGCATCGCTTCCTGCGCATTCCCGCCGATTCCGTAAATGATGCAGCGGCTGTTCGATGGCGATGAGCGAGCCGCTTCCATCACCGCCTCGGCGCCCTCGGCCAGGCTCATCACGCAAGCTTCGAACTTTTCCTTCTTCAACCGCTCGGCCGCGTTGGCGGTCACGACTACGGTTTCAATGCCGAACTGTCGAAATCCTTCCGACAGCAGTGCACGGGCTGGCTCATTCAAGCCCACGAGCGCGGTGCGGGCGGCGGCTTTTCTTGGAATTGGAGAGGGAGCGAAGGGCATAGCGAAAGCTTTATCCATAGGCTTTGGGGAAGACTCCACTTTCGAAAACCATTGTGGAGGCGTTCCCCAGAGTTGAAAAGACACAAAGGGTCAACGCGCGAAGTACCAAAGTGTCGTTACTATTTCGGAGTCTGCAGGAGAGAGGACATTACGGCCAAAAGCCGCGCCAAATCAGGGGTTTGGAGCGAGCTCAAAATCAGATGCGAAAGACTTAAGCGAAGTTTTATTCATTCCAGCGGCGGAACAGCAGTGCGCCGTTGGTCCCGCCGAAGCCGAATGAGTTCGACATGGCGTATTCGATTTCCGCCTTGCGCGCCTGGTTGGGAACCAAGTCCATGCCTACGGTATCGGGATCAGGATTTTCGAGATTGATCGTCGGAGGCAGAATCTGGTCGCGCAACGCCAGCACGGTGATGCCAGCCTCGAGTCCTCCGGCGCCGCCCAGCAGGTGACCGGTCATGGACTTGGTAGAACTCACGGCGATCTTGCGATCGCCAAAGAAGTTTCGAATGGCGTGCGCCTCGAGAGTGTCGCCAATCGGCGTCGAAGTGCCGTGAGCATTCACATAGCCGACTACGTCGGGAGTTACGCCGGCATCGCGCACCGCATTGCGCATGACGCGGAATCCGCCTTCGTGTTCCGGTGCGGGCTGGGTCATGTGGTAGGCGTCGCCACTCATGCCGTATCCCGCGATCTCCGCGAGAATGCGAGCGCCCCGCTTACGGGCGAATTCCAGTTCTTCTAGGATCAAAATGCCTGCGCCCTCACCAATGACAAAACCATCACGATCGCGATCCCAAGGGCGGCTCGCCTTCTCCGGCGCATCGTTCCGAGTCGAAAGAGCGCGCATGGCCGCGAATCCACCTACGCCCATAGGCGTAATCGCCGCTTCCGCGCCGCCGGCGATCATCACGTCGGCATCGTTGTGCTGGATGATGCGAAACGAATCTCCAATGGAATGTGCGCTCGTGGTGCAGGCCGTCGCGGTTGCCTCGTTCGGTCCCTTGGCGCCGTAGCGCATCGAAACCTGGCCCGCCGCCAGATTCACAATTGCCGCAGGAATAAAGAAGGGAGAGATCTTGCGCGGTCCGCCTTCCATCAGCGCAGTATGTTCGCGCTCGATGATGTCGAATCCTCCGATGCCCGACCCAATGTGAACGCCGACGCGTTCGTCGTTCTCGGGCGTGATCTTCAGCTCCGACATCTTCATCGCTTCATCGGCGGCCGCGATGGCCACATGAATGAAGCGCCCCATCTTCTTGACTTCTTTTTTCTCGATGAAATTCAGCGGGTCGAAGTTCTTTACCTCGGCAGCGATCTGGCAGGCAAACGCGCTGGCGTCGAAGCCCGTGATGCGCCCCACTCCACTCTTGCCTGCCAGCAGGGCCTTCCACACGACGTCGGTGGAATTGCCCACGCCACAGATCAAGCCAAGACCTGTAACTACGACCCTGCGTCCCAACTATTTCCCCGCTTTCGCGTGCTTGCCGATATAGTCCACCGCATCCTGTACCGTGCGAATCTTCTCCGCATCTTCGTCGGGAATTTCGATGTCGAAAGCTTCTTCGAACGCCATGACCAGTTCGACGGTGTCGAGCGAGTCGGCGCCCAAATCGTCCACGAACGACGCGCTGGAGGTGACTTCTCCTTCATCCACTCCCAACTGCTCCACGATAATCTGCTTTACTTTCTCGTCTACGGCTGCCATGTGTCTCCTCGTTTACTTCGATTAGATTTGTATTCGGTTCTTAAGTTGCGCAATCGCAGCTCTTCTTGTCGGCTGATCAATGTCTGCTGGTCGGGCTTCAGCCCTCCATCATTCCGTCATCTTCACGCACAGCGATACGAAAAAAGGCGAAGTGTGTAGTGTAATTGTCCCGGTGAATTAGTGTAAAGGAAGGGCCCTGCCCATTTCGGCGAGGCCTCGGCTGACTTGGGATTGCACACCTAAATCCTAAAGGCATTGTGTTGCCGGGGTCAAACGTTGGACGGGCCTGCGATGAAGCGCTGACCGGGTATGATGGTTCGTCCAACTCCGTAACTTGAAAGGGGTATCGCGTGAGATATGTGTTGTGGATTGTGCTGCTTTGCCCGCTGGCGGGTGCCGCGACGTGTCCCACCGGCCAGGTGAAGGACGGCAGCGCCCTGGTTCAGATCGAGCAGACCTGGGCACGCTCCCTGGAGAACCGGGATACCACCACTCTCGGCTGCATTCTGGCCGACGAGTTCGAGGACGCGGGCCCCGATGGCATGCTCACCAACCGGGCCACCACTCTCACCAAGGCAGCCGCCCACGCCGCCGTCCACCACGAACTTTCGGACCTCCAGCCGCACGTGAATGGCGACTTCGGCTACATCCGTGGCTTAGCGACGGCCGTGGACGCGCAGGGCAAGGTCGTGGCCAAGGTGCGCTTCACCGATGTTTATGCGTATCGTGACGGCCGCTGGCTGTGCGTTGCCGGACATGAATCGATTCTGGCGGAAGCGGGCCGCTGAACCGAGGAAGCGTATGCGTGCCGTCGTGCAGCGCGTCAGTCGCGCCAGGGTGACCATCAACGAGTGGGTTAGCGGCGAGACCGGCCTCGGACTGCTGGTGCTGCTGGGCGTCGGTCTGCAAGACACCGAGAATGACGCAACCTATCTGGCTGAGAAAATCGTGGGCCTTCGCATCTTCGAGGATTCTGACGGGAAGATGAATCGCAGCGTCCAAGACGTGAGCGGGAGCCTGCTTGTGGTCTCGCAGTTCACGCTCTATGGAGATGTGCGGCGCGGCAAGCGGCCGTCATTCGACGCGGCGGCTCCTCCCGGCGAAGCCCGCCGTCTCTACGAATTTTTTGTCGATCGCGTTCGCGCCGCAGGCCTGCGCTGCGAGACGGGACGCTTCCAGGAGATGATGCAAGTCGAACTCGTGAACGAGGGCCCGGTGACGATCCTGCTGGATTCCGCCAAGGCGTTTTAGGATTCCGTATGCACATCTTCGACGCGACTTGGATCGGCAAGGCTGTGGCTGTCGCGACTCTGGCCGCCATCGCCGCCGTCCTATGGATGTCCCGAAGACTCGAGAAACGCGGCGTCTTCAAGAACTACTCGCGAGGCTTGGGTCGCGGGTTGCTGGAAGTCGAGACGATGTTGCGTCCCTCACGGCAGTATGTGCGCCAGGCCAAAGAAGAAAAGAAGGCGTCAAATGATGATCAGGGTGGTCCCGGGCCGGAGCCGCACTGAAGGGCTCACGCGGGATTGCAGTATTATCGACGCGCCATGAAAATTGCAATTTCCGCTCTCCTCGCGGTCTCGTTGTGCAGCTTCGCCCCCGAAAAGCCGAAAGCATTACCCGCCGCAACCCAGCCCGCCGCCGAGACGCTCGATCTCGAGACCATCGCCCGCATCCGCGATGAGGGCATCAACCACTCGCACATCATGGAATACGCCAGCGGCCTCTTCGACGGCGTTGGCCCGCGCCTCACGGGCTCGCCTGATTTTGCGAAAGCAGAGGAGTGGTCGCTTGAGCAACTGCGCCGGATGGGTGCGTCCAATCCGCACACCGAATCATGGGGAGAGTTTGGCATGGGATGGCAGCAGATCGGGACTTCGGTGCAGATGACCGCTCCCGGCACCTCCACGATTCTGGCGCAAGCCACTCCCTGGTCGCCCGCCACGGTTAGTGATGCCACCGGTGATGTGATCGCCGTCCCTCCTCTCAAAGAGGAGAAAGACTTCGATGCCTGGAAGGGTAAGCTCGCGGGAAAGATTATCCTTATACGGCGACGCGCCAAAGATCAATCCCAACCCTTCGAATCCCCTGGAGCACTACGACCAGGCTAGACTCGAGCACTTCCGTTCTTATCCGCTCGATGGTGACCAGAACGACAGCCACGTGCTGCCGAGCGACCCTGCCTTGTGGGAGAAGCTTTTCAAAGAGAGCGCATTCCTGGAGAAGGTCGGATACTTCTTTGCCGACGAGCATGCCATCGCCGTGCTCCGTGCCGGAGGCTCCGGTGGAGTGCTTCACGACGACACCAACGTCTCGCTTGGCTGGTTCGTCTACCGGCCCGAGCACAAGCAGGCGATTCCTTCGGCCGTCATCACCAGTGAATCGTTCGGTCGCATGCACCGCCTCGTTTCGCATGGCGTTCCCGTATCTCTGCGGGTAAATATCAGCACCAAGTTTTTCGGTGAGCATGAACCCGGAAGCAATGTCATCGCTGAGATCCCCGGCACGGACCCTGCATTAAAGGACCAGGTAGTCATGGTCGGCGGCCATCTTGATTGCTGGATTGCCGGCACCGGAGCCACCGATGATGGGGCTGGTTCCATCATCGCGCTCGAAGCCATGCGCATCCTGCGCGCCCTCAACATCCAGTCGCGACGCACCATCCGCATTGGTCTGTGGGGCGGCGAGGAGCAGGGCATCTTCGGTTCAAGCGGATATGTCGGCAGCCATTACGGAACAGTTTCCTATTCCACCAAGCCCGAAGAGCAGGTCGTACCCCAGTTCCTTCGCCAGCAGAGCGGACCGGTCACACTCAAACCTGACCATGCCAAGTTCGACGCCTACTTCAATACCGACAACGGCGGCGGCAAATTTCTCGGCATCTTTGCCGAAGGTAACGCCCCTGTAGCCGCGATCTTCGAGCAGCGGGTTGCTCCTCTCAGCGACCTTGGTTTTACCACCGTGACGATGCGCAACACGGGATCGACCGATCACGTTCCCTTCGATCAAGTCGGACTGCCCGGCTTCCAGTTCATCCAGGATCCGCGAGACTATGAAACCCGCAGCGCGCACTCCAATCTGGACACCTACGAGCGCCTTTCCGAGGAAGATATGAAGCAAGCCGCCACGGTGATGGCAGTCTTCCTTTACAACACCGCGCAACGAGACAGCATGCTTCCCCGCAAACCGTTGCCTCACCCCGAACTCGAGGAGCAGCGCGCCAAACCGCTGGAGGGAATCTTTCCGGCAAAGCCGTAGCGAACCGGCGACCTCAGAGAAAACTCCGAAGAGAGCCGCACGATCAGCGCTCGCATTGCAGTTGCTCGGACCGTGTGAGGTCAAGCTACTCAACGCGTCTAGTTCGCTGCGATCCCAGCGCGAGCACGAACGTCCGTACCCTTTCGTGTGCTTGTGGTAGTGGCCCCGAGGACCGAGAATGAACCATCGGGTTTCTGCTGTAGGGGCGTACTCGTCTCCAAACGCATCTTATGTTCCGGGTCTACGTCCGAAGCTTGCACGGAAAGATTGCAGCCCGGACTGGGTCGTCAACCGCCCGGCAGGAGCCGGTCGAAAGTTGAATGCTTGCAAAGGATGGCATCGCATATGAGACAACTTACGAAAAATCTGCGTCGAACAATCGCCCTGCTGGCGCTGGCGATGGTGACTACAGCGCTGCTGCAGCGGGCCGTCGCGCAGGACCAGCCAGATCAGGATGATCCGCCGAGTCGCGTCGCCCGCCTCGGTCAAATTGAAGGATCCATTTCGTTCCAGCCCGCCGGCGAGTCAGAGTGGGTGGAAGCGGTTCGCAATCGGCCGATGACAACGGGCGATAAAGTATGGGCCGACAAAGACTCGCGCGCTGAGCTCAGTCTCGGTTCGGCTGTCATTGATCTGAACAGCAATACCGGCATCTCTTTTCTAAATCTCGACGACCGCACAGTTCAAATTCAGTTAAGTTCAGGTGCTGTCAGCGTTCGCGTCCGCCATCTGGATCGCGACGACGTGTTTGAGATCGATACGCCGAACCAAGCCTTCTCCATCTCTCAACCAGGCCAATACCGCGTAGAAGCCAGCGAAGATGGAAGCTACACCGTTGTGAGCGTACGCCAGGGAGAAGGTGAATCCACCGGCAACGGGCAAACCTATACCGTTCATGCCGGACAGCGCGCCACCTTCGAAGGGACTGACACCTTGAGAGCCCAGGTGGAAGACTTGCGCGGCTCTGACGATTTCGATAACTGGATCGACACACGAGACCGTCGGTATGAGAATTCGCCGTCCGCGAGATACGTCTCTCACGACATGGTCGGCTACGAAGATCTGGATCAGAACGGTGATTGGAGCCCGGATCCCGGCTACGGCAATGTCTGGTACCCACATGTGAACGCCGGATGGGCTCCTTATCGTGATGGCCACTGGGCCTGGATTGATCCTTGGGGATGGACCTGGGTCGATGACGAACCCTGGGGCTACGCGCCATTTCACTACGGCCGTTGGGCTTCGATCCGTGGACGTTGGGGATGGATCCCCGGACCGGCGGCAGTGCGGCCGGTGTACGCGCCAGCTCTTGTCGTATTTGTCGGCGGAGGTCCCGGCGGATTCGGTGGCAACGTGGGCTGGTTCCCGTTGGGGCCGCGAGAAGTGTATGTGCCGTCCTATCCGGTGAGCCGTGGGTACGTCAATCGCGTGAACGTCAGCAATACCACCGTGAACCAAACCACGGTGACGAATGTGTATAACACTACGATCATTAACAAGAACACGACCATCAATAACGTCACCTACGTCAACAAGACGGTGAATGGTGCGGTCACAGCCGTTCCGCAAAATTCCTTTGCCAGCGCCCAACCCGTATCTCGATCGGCAGTGCGCATGGACGCCCGTCAGATTGCCGCCGCGCCAGTCAACGCGAGGGTGGCAGTTGCGCCAACTTCCAATGCAGTACTCGGAGCGCGCGCTAATACGGCGAACCGTGTGGCAGCGCCTCCGGCTGCGGTGGCCAATCGCCAAGTTGTCGCAAAGGCAGCTGCGCCGCCGCCGCCCGTGCCCTTCGCCGCTCGGCAACAGGCATTGGCAGCGCATCCAGGACAACCGCTTGCTCGCCAGGAGATGGCGAAACTGCGTCCGGTAGGTAATCCCGCTGCGGCGCATCCGATGGTCAAGCAGGCTCCTCCTGGAAAGCCCGCGACCCCCACCATGGGACGGCCCGGCGGCCAGCCCGCCAATCCCGCAGCCAATCAGCCAGCGAATCGGCCGGGTAATCCGCCAGCCGGAAACGAACGCCCGGGCGCGAACCCGGCGCAACCTAATCGTCCGAATAACCAACCGGCTCAACCGAACAACCGGCCCGAACCGAATGAGCCACAGCCGAATAATCGGCCGGAGCCGAACCGTCCTCAGCCCAACCAGCCGCAGCCGAACAACAACCGTCCGGCAGAGCCACCGACGCGGAATGATCGTCCACCTTCCGCGCAACCGAACAATCGTCCAGAGCCAAATCAGCCCCAACCGAACAATCGGCCGGAGCCGAATCGTCCAGAGCCGAATCAGCCACAGCCGAACAACAATCGTCCGGCAGAGCCGCCGGCACGGAACGATCGTCCTTCGGCGCAACCGAACAACCGGCCTGAACCGAGTCAGCCCCAGCCGAATAACCGTCCGGAGCCCAATCAGCCGCAGCCGAACAACAATCATCCGGCAGAGCCGCCGGCACGCAACGATCGTCCTTCGGCGCAACCGAACAACCGGCCTGAGCCGAGTCAGCCCCAGCCGAATAACCGTCCGGAGCCCAATCAGCCGCAGCCGAACAACAATCATCCGGCAGAGCCACCGGCACACAACGATCGTCCCTCAGCTCAGCCGAACAATCGTCCGGAGCCGCAGCGCAATGAGCCGGCCGGGCGCCCCAACGACCGTCCGCCGCAAAATTCACAACCGCAGGCGCATCCCGCTCAACCTCAACCTCAACCGCATCAGCCATCGCCTGAGGATAAAAAGAAGCAGGACGAGCAGCGGAAGAACGATAAACCCAACCGTTAGCGAACAGGAACTCGTTCACTCAGTCAGGGAATTAGAAAGGCGTCCGAATCTCGGACGCCTTTTTTCTTGCCTCCCGGTCGCCGAATGAACAACGCTGCGTCTAACTCTTCGCGAACGCCAACTCCGACGACAGATTCTGCCGAATGTATTTCTTGCTGTCGAATTTCTTACCCGTGCTCTCACCTGACATATAGCGAATCTGCCCAAAGATGGGCCGTTCGAACCATGGCCGGTCGAACTTTCCCAGGATCGCCCACGCAATCCCCGCGTAGCCGTTCGGGTCGCGCCCGTCGAGCTCGTACTTGTCATTGAGGCGCACAGCAATTCGGTATGCTTCCGCCGGAGAACGGTTCCACTCCAGAATCTTTTTCGCCCAGTACATGCGCATGTAATTGTGCATCCAACCCGTTGTGACCATCTGCATCTGCGCCGCATTCCACAACGGATCGTGAGTCTCTGCCCGTTCCAACTGCCACTCGGTATAGAGGACAGGCCGGTGATCAGCGGCGTGTTTAGCCAGCGTGCGATGAGCCCAAGGCTCTCCGCACTCGAAATTGTCGTAATCAGGATTAAAGCGAACCAGGTTCACTGACAGTTCTCGCCAAGTGGTGATCTGGTTCAGGAAAGCTTCCTTGTCGGCCTTCGGGACTTCTGACTTCTCAATCGCCAGCGCGACCGTCACTGGGCTGATGTGTCCGAAGTGCAAGTTGGGCGACAGCCGGCTGGTGCCGTCCTTCTCCGGCTTATTGCGTTGCGTGCCATATCCCTGCAGCTTGTGATCGACAAACTCTTTCAGCAGACGCTGTCCCTCACGAGTCCCGCCGCGCCACTGCGAAACCGCAGGAACGGTTCGATCGATCTTCCAGCCTTGCGTGATATCGAAATCCGGATCCAGCGACACCAATCCATGAGGCTTCTTCCACGTCGCCTGCGCTCGCGGATTCCTGGACGCGATCAGGAATTTCTTCAGCTGCGCCTGCAACCGTGGACGAATGATGTGCGCCGCATACTGCGCCTTCTCCAGCAGCTTCGACGGGACGATCACATCGGCATCCACCGTCCACAAGGGAGCCTTCAACTTCTTCGTCGCTGCTTGCCGCCACGCCTCGGGCTCGCGCATCGGATTTTCATCACCGATCACCAGCGCTGCATTCACTTCTTCACAGAACCGCAGCAGGCTGTGATGGGGAAAACGCCGAAGCACGAATCCAATATTTCGCTTCGCCAGCGCCGCCGAAATATCAGGAATGCCTTCCGCTAAAAAGCGATAGTGCCGAAGGTTTGCGTTCGGGTAATACGGCACAGGTGCCAGAAAAACCACGACCGGCTTACGTAAGACATTCGCCGCTTCGACTGCGGCATCGAGTGCAGGATTATCGATACCCCGTTGCGACCGTTGCATCCAGTACACAACACAATCGCCCGCGGGATTCGGCGGCCCCGCACGCCGCACGGTCACCCGCGCATCCAGCGAGATTTTGGTGAGGTCATCCATCCGCGAGCAGCCCTACGATCAGTGTAGAGCGACCAGAAGTCCACGGCGTCAGGAAGCCATACTTGAGTTGATCCGAAAGAAAAGTGAAGAGGAATATTTGAGTTCCGAGAAAACGTAGCGCCGGCCTCCTGCCGGGCCGTACCGGAGGCGCCTCACCCGCGGTGTACTGCTCTCTTACCGAGCCTGCAAAATCGCATCCGCCACGCGTGCCGCCTCCACCGCCGGCTTCACATCGTGCGTCCGCAGAATGTGCGCGCCCTTTAAGATCAGCGCAGTCTGCGTCGCCAGCGTGCCATACAGTCGTTCCTCCGGCGGTACATCGTTCCCGTCGCGCCCGAGAGTCCGGCCGATAAACGATTTCCGTGAAGTGCCCGCCAGCAGCGGAAACCCAGCCGTCTGCAGTTCGCTGAAACGCCCCAGCAACGGATAGTTCTCCTCGAAACGCTTTCCGAATCCGAAGCCGGGGTCGAGCACAATCCGCTCGCGCCGCACTCCCGCCAGCACTGCTTTCTCCGCCCACTCCTTGAGTTCCCGTTTCACCAGCAGCACAATGTCGCCTGGCGGCGGAAGCGTGCGCCACTCTTCAGGGCGTCCTCGCATGTGCATCAAAACCGCGCCGCAATTGAGTTCGGCGATCGTCTTTGCCATGCGCGTATCCCATCGAAATCCGCTGACGTCGTTCACGATCTCCGCTCCCGCCCCCACCGCCGCGCGAGCCACATCCGCTTTGTAAGTGTCCACCGAAAGAACTGCCGTGGGATGCTTCTTCTTCAACTCCGCAATCACGGGCAGCACGCGCTTGCATTCTTCTTCGCCACTGACCGCTGGCGTTCCCACCTTTAGATTCGGCGTTGTTGTTTTCCTGGTATCGGGTGGTTTGGCAACGCTCACATCCACGCGAGCTCCCGGCCGGGTCGACTCGCCGCCGATGTCGAGGATGTCCGCTCCTTCATCGAGCAATCGCTCGGCGTGCGCCACCGCTGCGTCGCGATCCAGAAACTGTCCACCGTCAGAAAACGAATCTGGGGTCACATTGACGATGCCCATGATCAGCGTTCGTTTGCCCAGTTCGAGCGAGCGCCCGCCCAGGTTCCACTGGAAGACGGATCTCATGCGGCACGATTCTAAATGAAGATGTCAGGCGGAATTCTGAACGCGACACGGACAGACTATCTGCGGCGCATCGCGGCCTCGCGCCTGCGAATGCCATACGCCGCGCCAGGGCCGGTGCCGGTCGGCGGTTTGCGCGCGCCGTCGAGCAGTTCCTTGAGGACGACCGCGTTGTTGTGCATTTCATCTTTCGAGGCAAAGAGCAGTGTCAACCGTTTGCGTTTCTGAACGAGCTTGTAGAGTTGCTCCAGCGAGTCGTGGGCCTGAGGTTGCGAAAGCTCTTTGAGGTATTTCTTGCGGAACTCCAGCCACCTTTCGGGCTGGGCATGAAACCAGCGGCGCAGTTCATCGGAGGGCGCCAGATCGCGCAGCCATTCGTCCACCGCGGCGACCGCCTTTGCGACGCCACGTGGCCACAGGCGGTCGACGAGAATCCGCGTCCCGTCGGTGCGGGATGCTGATTCATAAACGCGTTTGAGCACAACGGTCATCAACAATGCAACTGGGCTTTGAGATGTAGGCTTTGTTTTATCATTGTAAAACGTCTTGTCATTTCTGCTATGGCACGATCGAGGGATGCAGATCCAACAGAAAGGCGATGTTTTGATGGAGTCCATACGCAGCAAGACTCGCGTACAAATCCTCTTCGGAGTCATTTTTCTTCTTTCGCTCTTCGCTCTGGCCACCGCATGCGACGTCGAGCCTCGCAAGTCAGACGCCGAACTTGGTCTTAATTCCCAACAGTCAGCCGGCCGTAAAATCTACGATTCGCAATGCGACCGTTGCCACGAGCCCTACTCTCCCCGCGGGAAAAAGGGCCCATCGCTCAAAGGCGTCTTCCAGCACAAATATCTTTCCCTGAGTGGATTGCCGGCGAACGATGAGCGCGTCACCGATATCATCCGCCTCGGCCGTAACGAAATGCCGGGCTACAGCCAGACGCTGAACTCGCAAGACATTCAGGATCTACTTGCATATCTGCACACGCTATAAAGGCGGGCCCCCTGTCTGTTACGAAGGTGTGGCTTATTTCATGGCATAATCCGGGGATGAAAGGCGTGACGAAATCGGAGCTCTTTCGCGATCTTCCCTCGGTGGATGAAGTCCTGCGAATGCCCGGCGTAGACGCTCTCGCGACCCAGCACGGGATCGCACCCGTCACCACCGCTGCACGCGCGACGCTCGCCCGTTTGCGCGAAGAGATTGCCTCTGGTCTGCTTGACCAGCCAACATTGCGGATTGCTCTCGAAGGTTTAAGTGACGCCATCGAAGAGCAACTGCGCCGCGCGCTTGGACATTCGCTGCGTCTCGTGATCAACGCCACCGGCGTCATTCTGCACACGAATCTTGGGCGCGCCCCTCTGGCTGAATCCGCGCTGGTTCACATCCGCGAAACCGCTGGCCGCTTTTCCAACCTGGAATTCGACATCGCCGCTGGCGACCGAGGCAAGCGGGATGTCCACGTCGACCGACTCTTTCGCAGCCTGCTCAATGAAAGCGCCTCATCGGTCCATATGGGGGCAGCCGCGCCGGCTGTCCAGCCCCGGCGAAGCCCGGCGGAAAATTCCCAATCCGTTTCGACCATCGTCGTAAACAACAACGCTGCCGCGGTTCTGCTTGCACTCAACACCCTCGCCGAAGGTGGCGAAGTCATCGTCTCCCGTGGCGAGCTGGTCGAGATCGGCGGTTCCTTCCGCATCCCGGATGTCATGACCAAGTCTGGCGCAACTCTGCGCGAGGTTGGCACTACGAATCGCACGCGCGCCGCCGACTATGAAAAAGCCATCTCCGAGCGCACCCGCCTGCTGTTGCGCGTACACCGATCGAATTTCGAGATCACGGGCTTCACCGAGCAAGCGTCGACTGCTGAACTCGTGGCTCTGGCGCGCCAGCACGGAATTCCTCTGATGGAAGACCTCGGCAGCGGCGCTCTGGTGAACCTGCAGAGCTTCGGCATCACCGGCGAAGCCAGCGTTCTCGACAGCCTGCGCATTGGAGTCGATGTTGTCACCTACAGTGGAGACAAGTTGCTGGGCGGACCGCAAGCCGGATTGATCAGCGGTCGCGCCGACTTGGTCGCGCGCATGCGAGCGAACTCGCTCTTCCGCGCCCTCCGCGTCGATAAGCTCACCTACTCTGCCCTCGAAGCTACGCTGCTTTCTTATGTGAAACGCGATCACGAAGCCATCCCAACGCTGCGCATGATGCGCCTCACAAAAGGAGACATCGGCAAGCGCGCCGAGTCCCTGGCCGCGCAGATTCTCTCGGAGAAAATCAGCATCGACCTTATCGACGGCGAGTCTGTCATCGGTGGCGGCGCCGCTCCCTCCTCGGTGCTTCCCACCCGCCTGCTGGCCATCAGTTACGCCGGACTCAGCGCGGATGAACTCGCAGCCCGCCTACGCGCTTCTGATCCCCCGATCATTGCTCGCGTCGAAAATGGGCAGGTCCTGCTGGACCTGCGCACCGTCTTCGCCGATCAAGATCCCATGATCGCGGCCGCACTGCATCGAATCGCTTCGTAGAACATCCGCATCCAAGAGTCTTGGCCGTTCTCTACACCATCGGACACTCGACTCGCACGCTCGACGAGTTGATCGCCGCGTTGCGTGCTCATCAGGTTCAGGCTCTGGTCGATATCCGCGCCTTTCCAATGTCGCGCCGCCTGCCGCAGTTCAATCGCGATTCTCTGCAGGGAACATTGCCGGCAGCCGGCATTCGATACCTTTGGATGAAGTCTCTAGGTGGCTATCGAAAGAAGGTTCTCGGCGATTCCCCGAATATTGCCCTACGCAACCAGAGCTTCCGCAATTATGCAGACTACATGCTTACGCCGGAATTCGCCCAGGCCGCGTCGGAACTCATCGCATTGGCTGGGAAGTCCCGTACGGCCTACATGTGCGCCGAGCGCCTCTACTTTCGCTGCCACCGCATGATGGTTTCCGATTACCTGACCGCTCACGGTCATGAAGTGCTGCACATTGATGCCGAGGGTCCGGTGAAGCCGCATACTCTGATGGCGGAAGCTCGCATCATCGATGGCCAACTTATCTATCGCGGAGATCGCTTGCTGTAAGATTCTGTGCGAACGGATTTTCTAACCATGATCGTAGGCACCGGCATCGACATCGCGGAAGTTCCTCGCATCCGCCAATCCATTGAGCGCTTCGGACAGCGTTTCCTCCAGCGCATTTACACACCCGAAGAGATTCGCTATTGCGACTCCAAGGCCAATCGCGTCGAGCGTTATGCCGCGCGCTTCGCTGCCAAGGAAGCCGCTATGAAAGCTCTCGGCACGGGCTGGAATCATGGAGTCCGTTGGCGCGACTGCGAGGTGGTCCGCATGCCGGGCGGTCGCCCGACCATGACCTTTCACGGTAAGGCCGGGGAATTCGCCGCGAAGCTCGGAGTGAAAAACGCCGCCCTGTCAATTTCACATACGCAAGAGCAGGCCATCGCCCAAGTGATCCTCGAGAGCTGACGCAACCAGCCCGCCCGCCGACAAATCACCCGTTCGCCATCTGCTAGACTGTCGCCTTCCACTTCAAATTATGGCCGTCATCACCCTGACTCCTACGCCTGTTGTGAAGAGCATCCAGATCCCGGAAAAGACTCTACTCGCCGGACTCGCCCTTACCAGTTTTTCCGCACTGCTGCTCGAACTGGCTCTAACCCGCCTTTTCTCAGTGGTCCTCTTTTATCATTTCGCCTTCCTCGCAATTTCCATCGCCCTGCTCGGGTTGGGCGCTGGCGGAGTATTCGCCTACCTGCTCAAGGCGAAACTGGCAGCCGTCGACACGCGTACTCTCGCGGCGCGATTGTGCATGACGAATGCCGGGGTTGTGCTCGCCGTACTCGAAGTCGTGTTGCACGTTCCCGTTGCCCTGCAAGTGTCATGGGCAAACTTCGGGCGGCTCACCGCACTCTACCTGGCCGCGGCCGTCCCTTTCTTTCTCACCGGACTTTTATTCGCGGTGGTCTTCGCACGTGAAACCAGCCGCATCCCCCGCCTCTATGGCGCCGATCTCTGCGGCGGCGCTATGGCCTGCCTCGCCATCGTCCCCGTGCTGAATTGGGTCGGAGGTCCCAACGTCGTTCTCGTTGCCGGCGCTACGATGGCCGCCGCTGGCTCGATCTGGGCTGAGCCCGGCCCACGACGCAGAAATGCGGGCCTTCTGTCATTGGCCGTGGTAGCACTGATCGTCGCCAACTATTCCGGGCGCCTCATCGATGTGGTGTATGCCAAGGGCATGTTCCGTGATCCCGCGTGGGTGGAATTCGCGCGCTGGAATGCGCTCTCGCGCGTGGAGGTCGACCGCCAGGGTCAGGCCAAAGTCGTAGTCATCGACGCTGACGCTTCCACCTACATCATGAACGCCGACCTGACGCATTGGAAAGGCACTGAATGGGAGCGCAACCTGATGGCTGCTCCGCCTGCCGTTGCTAATGTTCTGCGCCCGCACGGAGATTTCGCCATCATCGGTCCCGGTGGCGGGGTCGACGTCTTGCGTGCCGTGGCAAATGGTAGCGCGAGTGTCACCGGCATCGAGATCAATCCCATTATCGCGACCACCATCATGCGTGGCCGTTACGCCGCTTACTCCCAGCATCTCTACGATCGCCCCGACGTGCATATTCAGGTCTCAGATGGCCGCTCATTTCTCCGCTCCACGCCACAGCGTTTCGACGTCGTGCAGATGACGCTGGTAGACACTTGGGCATCCACCGCTGCCGGCGCCTTCGCACTCAGCGAAAACAATCTCTACACTGTCGAGGCATTTCAGGAATATTTCAATCACCTTAAGCCCGACGGCATGATCGCCATCACGCGCTGGGAATTTCGTCATCCCCGCGAGGCTCTACGCGTGGTCGCAGTGGCCATGGAGACTCTGCATCGCCTTGGCGTCTCAAATCCGGCCCGTAACTTCATGGTCGTTTCTGAAGGAGCCTTGAACGAAGACGGCATCCCGGTTGTCGTGCTGGCAAAGAAGACTCCATTCACGCCAGTTGAAGAGGATGCCGTTACCGCTCATTTCGATCACTACTCGAAACTTCATGCTCTCTATCTGCCCTCGCATCCCGGTCAAAATCCGTTTTCCGACCTCATCGCGAGCAATGATCCCTATGGCTTCGCGCGCGGTTATGCCTACAACACTGCTCCCGTCACCGACAATGCTCCTTTCTTCTTCTTTACGCTGAAACCCGCCCAGATTCTTGGCGAGACCGGGTTGCGCACTGGCATCGATTGGAAGGTGAACCTTGGAGTTCTGGTCCTACTGCTGGTGTTGCTCATTTCCCTGGTCGCCGTGCTTGTCTTCCTGGTTCTTCCGCTCAGCCTCAAAAGTCGCGCCAGTCGCCGGTCGCCGCTTCCCCTTCTCTACTTTGTCGCCGTGGGTTTGGGATACATCATGGTTGAGATTGCCTTCATTCAACGCTTTGTGTTGTTCCTCGGCCATCCCACGTACGCCCTGACCGTAGTGATTTTCCTGCTGATGCTTTCCAGCGGCGCCGGCAGCCTCTTCTCACGCATCTGGCTGCCCCGTACGAACCTTGGCTGGGTGCCACTGGCGCTTGTCATCGTCACGCTGGTTGCCGACGTCTTGCTTCTGCCCAGTCGCCTGGCGGCGCTGGTTGGCATGGCTTTCGGATATCGCCTGCTGGTCAGTGGCATTCTGCTCATTCCCCTGGGATTTGTCATGGGAATGCCGTTCCCTACGGGACTGCGCGCGCTCGCTGCCCTGCCCGCTCCCGAATTTCCCGCTGGGCAAAATGCTTCCGACAACTCCGTCGAGTGGGCATGGGCCATGAATGCCGCGGCCAGCGTGCTTGGATCCGTCCTGGCCATGGTCATCGCCATTCAGTTTGGATTGACCGTGACTCTGGCCTGCGGAGCCGCCGCCTATCTATCCGCTCTGTTGCTCATGCCTGTACTACGTTCCAGAGCGGCGTAGTCTTCGCTTCCGTTTTTGTTATCATGCTGCGAGGAGCCGGGCGCGATTTCGAATCGTTCGTGCGGCGCATGCATCCATGCAGACTGGCGTCATGAGGAAATCATTTGCCTAGCCAGAAGCAACTGAAGTGGTCACAACTTCGCGTTGGGATCACGGTGGTGGCTGCCAGTCTGACGCTCGGTTTCTTGCTGTTCCTCATGTCCGGAACCTCCGGCCTCTTCACCCACCGCATCATCGTCAAATCTTATTTCGACAACGCTGAGGGACTGCGCGTCGGCGCTCCCGTACGCCTGAGCGGGGTGGATGTGGGCAACGTGACCAAAATCAGCATCGTGCCCTACAAAGATAAGCAAACTACACCTGTCGAGATCACGATGAAGCTCAGCACCAAATACGGTTATGCCATGCGCCGGGATTCGGTGACCTCGCTGGAAACTGCAGGCGTGCTCGGAGAAACCTATCTCGACATTGACAGCTCCCAGGCGATAGGTCCTCCGGTGCAGGATGGCGACACCCTGCCTACGCAAGTGCATCCCGATTTCAACCAAGTCGTAAAGGCCAGCCAGAGCACGCTACAAAACATGGATGCGCTGTTGAAGCGCGCCGACCGCATTCTGGCTTTTGCAGAGAGCGGCAAGGGATCACTCGGAAAACTCATCTACGATCCCACTCTCTATAACCGCTTCTCTTCTACCGTCGCGGAGTTTCAGCAGATCGTCCATGAAGTCGGGAGCGGCGAAGGAAGCTTGGGAAGGCTGATTTCTCGCAACGACGCCTATGACAAGTTCATCGCCACGCTCGACAAGATGGATAAAGTCGTCGACGACCTTCAAGAAGGCAAGGGCACAGCCGGAAAGTTCCTGAAAGATCCGTCGCTCTACAACAATGCGAACGACACGATTGCCAACGTGAAGAAGATCACCGAGGACATCAATGCCGGCAAGGGCACCATCGGCAAGCTGACGAAGGACGAGGAACTGGCCAAGAAGCTGGATAACACCATCAGCAAGCTCTCAGAATTGACCACTCAGCTGGAAGCTGGCCAAGGCACGGCCGGGAAGCTCTTCAAAGATGAAGCGCTCTATAACAATGCCAATGAGATGCTCGTCGAAACTCGTAGCCTGGTGAAGAGCATCCGCGAGAACCCGAAGAAATACCTCAGTATCAAACTGCACATCTTCTGAGGGGTCCTCCTCCAAGGGTTTTCAGTGTTCCCCAATTCCAAACACAGAGCCCAGCAGCAGAATGACGAGTACGCCCAGCGAAATCCAACCATACTTCCAATCTTTTTCCTGAAAAAACAAATAACAAGCCACGATCACGCGCACGACCGGAGTTGCCAGCATCAGTAAGACTCCGGTCCGCTCAATGTCGAGAGGAATCCGGCCGCCCATGAATAATCCGTCGATCAGCCCGGCCAGCATGACGAAGAAGCAACCGAAGGCGCCGATGCGGAGCACCAGGGCCACCGCGCGATCGAAGTCCGGCTCTCGTACCTGGCTCATAGCGCGACTCTCAGCAGGTGAAATATCAGGTGTCCGGCCAGGTAAAGCATGACTGCCACCAACAAGTACACAACGACTTTCGTGTGAATCCGCGGGGCCATGCGCGCGCCAAGCAACGATCCCATGAACACTCCCACGGCCAGCGGCGCAGCATATTGCACCAGGATGTCACCGCGCCGGTAGTAAACAATCGCGCTGGCCGCGGCCGTCACTCCAATCATGAAGTTCGACGTCGCCGTCGCCACCATCAGCGGCACATTCATGAAGATGTACATCACCGGAACTTTAATGGGACCGCCACCAATCCCGAGCAACCCTGAGAGCGCGCCCGCAACCAGCGCTGCTGCCAGTCCGAGCGGATAGCGCTTCGGCTCGTAAGGTGGAATCGCGCCCTCCTCGAGGGCAGGTATGGGCTCATCCTCCAGCGGTTTCACTTTTCCGCCCTTGGTCAGGATCGTGATCGCGCTGTATAGCAGAAACCCCGCGAACAGGCCTTCCAGCGCGTTGCGATTGAAGTAGCCCACCAGGTACGCCGTGACCGCTGCGCCAAAAGCCGTAGCCAGTTCGAGCGTCATGCCCAGCCGAATATCCGTAGTATGCCGCTGCAGGTGTACCGACGAACTTGCCGCCGATGTTGTTATCACCGCGACCAAGCTTGTGCCAATCGCTTGCCGAATCGGAACGCCGAAGTGCAGCGCGAGAATCGGCGTAAGAAGAACTCCGCCTCCGATTCCCGTGAGCGCACCTAGCAAGCCGGCGAAAAATCCAAGGATGACGAGAAGAGCGGTTACCAAGGCAGCAGGTGCCTCCGGAAGCCGATTTGTTCGATGGGGATACTAGAACTCAGAACCTTGCTCTTCAGAAGAACGACTTTGGCGAGGAAGGCCGTCCCCCGCAAGCTATGTCACCGCCCGCGGCGTCGCAGCGGCATCGGCATGCTCGTGCGCGTGGTAACTGGACCGCACCATTGGCCCCGACTCCACATGACGGAAACCGAAGCGCAGCGCCTGGTCCCGCAGGTACACAAATTCCTGGGGCTCGTAGAAGCGCGCAATGGGCAAGTGATCCTTCGACGGCCGCAGATACTGCCCGACCGTGAGAATGTCAACGCCTCGCGTACCCAGATCGCGGAAGACCTCAACCAGTTCCGCCGACGATTCACCCAGCCCCACCATGACGCCGCTCTTCGTCACCATCCCGGGCGAGAATTTCTTGGCATTCTCGAGCAAAGCTAGGGTTCGCTCGTAGCGCGCGCCTGAACGCACCGCGCGATACAGCCGCGGTACCGTCTCGGTATTGTGGTTCAGCACATCCGGCTTGGCGTCGAGCACAATGCGCAGCGATTCTTCCAGGCCTTGAAAATCAGGAATCAGCACTTCCACACGGCAATCGGGAGTCAGTTCGCGAATCTCGCGGATGGTCTCCGCAAAAATTCTCGCGCTGCCCAGATTGTCATCGTCGCGGTTTACGCTGGTCACGACAGCGTGCTTCAGCCCGAGTGTAGCCACCGCTTCCGCCACACGGCGTGGCTCGTCCAAGTCGATCGGCTCCGGACGCCCCTTGGGCACGGCGCAGAAACCGCAGCGCCGGGTGCAAATATCCCCCAGCAACATAAACGTCGCCGTCTTATGGTTCCAGCACTCGCCGATGTTGGGGCACTGTGCCGACTCGCAGACTGTATGCAACTTCATGCCGCGAGCCAGCTTCTTCAGATTGTGGAAGTTGTCGCCCACCGGAGCTTTCGCCCGCAGCCACGACGGCTTCGGCACCCGCTGGGGAGCGCTTACGTCAATCTGAATCAGTTGGGAAGACCCAGCCATTCTTACGATTCTATCAGTTCAGACTATGCCGACCGCTCACGAGACATCCCGTCCTCGACTGAGACGTAGGGTCGTACTTCGCTTCTCCGTTTTCATCCAACGCAAAGGCAAGCCCGTCCCGTAATGTCAGAGAAAGTTTTCAAGCGCCTCGGTAGTTTCCTTGGGTTGCTCTTCCATCACCCAGTGGCCCGCGTTCTTGAGCACAATAACAGTCGCGTCTGTCGCGACCACTTTGGCTTGCTCTCCCAGTTCTCTTCCCAAAGATTTGTCGCCGCCGATGGTCAGCACCGGCATGGTCAGCTTGGTCTGGGAAAGTTGAGCAAAGTCCTTGGCGGCTTGCAGGAAGGAAACGAAGTAGGCCCAACCTGCATGAATACGGCCCGGCCGTGCATAGGCCGCCACATAGGCTCTGCGGTCCGCCTCCGGGATCGAATGCGTCTTGTCAGCGGCAAAATCATTCCAGAAATAGTCAAAGTAGATGCGCTCGCGGCCCTTCACAAGCGCCTCGGGAGTCGGTCCATTGAAGCGGAAATGCCAAATCCCCGGGTTGTTATAAATCGCCTCCCAACCCTCCACGCCGGGAAGGAACGCATCCATCAGCACCAGTTTGGTCACTTCCGCCGGAAACTGTGCTGCATATGCGTAAGCGACCATCAGGCCAATGTCGTGTCCCACCACCTCGGCTTTTTGCACCCCGAGCGACTTCGCCAGATCGTGAATGCGGATCGCCGCACTCTTCATGTCCAGCCCATCGGCTGGAATGGCCGAGTCTCCAATGCCGGGCAGATCGGGCGCGATCACCGTGAAACGCCGCGCCAGCGCAGGCATGATGGGTTTCCACATCAGCGAGGTCTCGGCATAACCATGCAACAAGATCAGGGTCGGGCCGTGCCCCGCCGTCATGTAATACAGCTTCGCTCCGTGGATCTCCACGCTCCGCGACGTGATGGCTTCGTCCGCATACGCTTCGCGGTAAAATCCAGTCGCGGCAATCAGCAGGCCGAGAACAAACTGGAGAAGTAGACGCTTCATCGCAAACCTCGATTCGCAAGATGATTTCGGAGGTACAGTTTAAAGCATGAAGCGCCAAGCGTCGGCGCGAGAGCGGTGCTAAATTGGACAGCGTGCGCACCTCTTCTATTCTCGTTGCGGCAATGCTCCTTTCCGGAGTCGCCGCCGCGCAGAAAGCCGTATCCTTTCCGACCGAGGACGGCGGCACCATCTTCGCCGACCTCTACGGAGACGGCGACCGTGCAGTCGTACTGGTTCACGGTGGTCCGTTCAACAAAGAGAGTTGGGCGAAACAGGCGCGCACTCTGGCGGCGTCAAAATTCCGCGTGCTGGCGATTGACCTCCGCGGCTACGGAAAATCGAAAGGTCCGGGCGATTCCGATCCGATGGGTGCTCCGCTTCATCTGGATGTCCTGGCCGCAGTCCGCTATCTGCGGCAGTCGGGCGCGAAGAGTGTCTCGGTCGTTGGCGGCAGCATGGGCGGATCGGCAGCCGGCGATGCATCAGTCTATTCCCGTCCCGGTGAGATCGATCGCCTGGTATTCCTCGGCTCTGCGCCCAACGAACCGGCCGACGAGCTCAAGTCTCCCAGCCTCTTCATCGTGGCGCGCGATGATGCCAACGACGACGGTCCGCGGCTCCCCGGAATTCGTAAGCAATACGACAAGGCTCCCGAGCCTAAACAGCTGATCATTCTTAACGGTTCGGCTCATGCGCAATATCTCTTCCAGACCGACCAAGCCGAGCGCGTGATGAACGAAATTCTCCGCTTCCTCTCGGCGAAGTGAACCGCGTCATCCCACCTCAACCAGTCCATACGTATGCTGCCAGCGCGCCCGCATGTGGACCAGCGCACGGCTGATCTCCTCGGCGGAAATCTCGGCATTGGGCCCTGCAATCACTGCCGCCGCTTCATGCTTCGCCGCCTCCAGCAACTTCGCGTCCCGGATGATGTTGGCCACACGGAAACTCGGAATCCCCGCCTGCCGCGTGCCGAAGAATTCGCCGGGCCCGCGCAGTTCGAGATCGAGTTCGGCAATCTTGAAACCGTCGTTGGTCTTCGTCATTGCATCGAGCCGCCGTTGCCCCTCTTCGGAAACTTTCCCTCCCGTCATCAGGATGCAATACGACTTGGCGGCCCCGCGGCCAATGCGCCCCCGCAGCTGGTGAAGCTGCGCCAGCCCGAAACGCTCAGCATGTTCAATCACCATCACGCTCGCGTTGGGCACGTCCACGCCTACCTCGATCACAGTGGTTGCCACCAGAATCTGCAACTCACCCCGCTGAAACATGCGCATCACCAGCTCTTTCGTCTCGCCATCGAGACGCCCGTGCAGCAGGCCCACCTTCAGATCGGCGAAAATCTTACCGCTGAGCTCGCGATACATCTTGATCGCAGCCTTCAGCTCGCTCTCCTCATTTTCGGCAATCACGGGATACACCACGTATGCCTGATTGCCCGCCGTCACCTGCTTGCGGACGAACTCCCACACCTTCGGCGACTGGTCATCAGAAACGCAATGCGTGGCGATGGGCGTACGTCCCGGCGGCAATTCATCGAGCACGCTGAGATCGAGATCCCCATACAGCGTAAGCGCCAACGTCCGCGGAATCGGCGTCGCGGTCATCACCAGAACATCCGGCTCGGCGGGACTTGTGTGGGGCCGGGTCTCTGACCCGGCCAGGCCGAGCGCAGCTCGGCTGCTCTCCTCACCCTCTCCCGATTTCCGCATCAGCTTCAGCCGCTGCAACACTCCAAAGCGATGCTGCTCGTCGACAATCACCAGTCCCAGCTTGCCGAACTCAACCTTTTCTTCTAGTAGCGCATGCGTGCCGATCACCAACTGTGCGTTGCCCTGCGCGATGTGCCGTCGCACCTCGCGCTTACGATCCGCTTCCAGTGATCCCGTCAGCAGCACGATGCGGTACCCGGCATTCTCCAGAATTCGGCGCGCCGAAAAATGATGCTGCTGCGCCAGGATTTCAGTCGGCGCCATCAGCGCCACTTGGCATCCATTCTCAATCGCGATAATGGCCGCCTCGAACCCCACGATCGTCTTGCCCGATCCCACGTCTCCCTGCAGCAAACGCCGCATGGGATAAGGCTTCTCCATGTCTGCCGCAATCTCTTTCAGCACCCGCTTCTGCGCCGCAGTCGGATGAAACGGCAGAATCTTCTTGATCGCCGCCCGCACCCGGTCGTCCAGCCGGAATGCGATTCCCGTCTGCGCCTTCTGCTGGCGCCGCTTCAGTTCCATCCCCAGTTCGACGAAGAACAGCTCGTCGAAGATCATCCGCAAATGCGCGGGAGTGCGGCACGATTGCAAGTCCTGGAAGCTTTCCCCCGGCTCCGGCCAATGCACGTTCCACAGCGCGGTGCGCGGCGAGACCAGCCCCAGATGCGCGCGCACGGCAGCCGGAATCGGGTCCGGCAAGTCAGGCGTCAGGTTGTCGAGCGCCGTGCGGATCGCTTTCCGAAACCAACGCGGAGTCAGCCGCCCAATCGCTTCATAGATCGGAACGATGCGCCCGATCTCCAGCGACTCGGCCGCTTTCTTCTCGGCGCCATTTTCAGAGTCGGTGGGATCCCCCAGAATCTCAAACTGTGGCTGAACGATCTGCAACTCGCGGCTGCGCTGGTCCTCTTCCACCTTTCCGTACAAGGCAATCATCTGCCCGGGCGTGAACTTGCCCTGCAGGTAGGTCGCGTTAAAAAACAGGCAGCGCAGGCGCGCCCGCCCCTGCCCCACGGTCAACTGGAAAATCGGCATGCTCCGCGTCCGGAAGAGCCCCGAATTGCGCACTTCGCCGACAACCGTTGCCATCTCGCCGGCACGCAACTCGGAAATCCCACGCGGGTTCAGCCGGTCTTCATAGCGAAAGGGAAGGTAGTGCAGCAGGTCGCCGACGGTGTAAATTCCCTTGGCCCCCAGAATTTCCCCAATGCGCGGACCTACCCCCTTCACATATTGGACGGGGGTGGAGAGTTCGAGCATGCGCTAGGATTCCGTGGGCGTGAAAAACGTGAAAATGAATGGTAGCAGGAGCAGGCGAATGCCCGCTCGCGCATCCGGAATGTTCGCCTCGAGATCTTGACGGTAATCGCCGGTTACAACAGTTGACAGGCGGGCGCATAATGCTGGGGCTAACTGCAAGCGAATGACGGTTGTCCATCAGTCCAATATTGGTTTCGAACGGCAGCGAGGTGGTTATGGCTATCAATTCGAAATTCCTGAAAACCTTGCGGCGATTCATGCCGGCACTCGCCGCGACTGTTCTTCTCACGGCAGTCCCCGCGGCAGACTCAAGCGACAAGGTTCATTGGGCACGGTCGACCGACGGCGTTCGTATTGCCTATGAGGTGCGTGGCAAGGGATCGCTGGCTCTCGTCTTCGTCCACGGCTGGTCGTGTAATCGAAGCTTTTGGGCTGGTCAGATGGAACCCTTCTCAAGACAATTCAAAGTTGTCGCTGTCGATCTGGCAGGCCATGGCGACTCTGGCCGCAACCGCGAAAAATGGACAATCCAATCGTATGGCAACGATGTCGCAGCCGTGGTGAAGAGACTCCATCTCAAGCGGGTCATCCTCGTAGGTCACTCAATGGGGGGTGATGTGATCCCGGAGGCAGCACTGCGACTCCCTGGCCGCATCGTGGGCCTCATCTGGTTAGACACTTACAAGAAGCTGGGGACAGGCCGTACCCCAGAAGAAGTCCAAGCGTTTGTGGCGAAATTTCGCTCGAATTTCTCAGAAACCACTCGCGACTTCGTTCGAAGCATGTTCGTAAGCACATCGGACCCCGCCCTCGTGGAACGTGTCGCGCTCACTATGTCTTCCGCCCCTCCGAGTGTCGCTCTGCCATCTCTCGAGGCAGCGTTCAGCTACAGCCGCGAGATGCCGCAGACCTTGGAAAGACTACGTCTGCCCGTGATCGCGATCAATCCTGACAACGCTCCCACTGACGTAGCCTCTCTCGACCGCTACGGTGTGCAAGTGATCTTCATGCCGGGGGCCGGACACTTTCTGATGATGGAGGACCCTCAACGATTCAATGGCCTCCTCAGCACGGCGATTGGCAGACTTAATCCCGAATGAAGTCTGCTCGCCCGCGGGTCCGATTTATTGGCGATAAATTGCGGTTCTACTTATGGAGGGCAAGGAGTGTAGCCCATCATGCAGCACAATTCTCAAGAGCTTCGACAAGACCCTCAACGAATGCCGCCAGTTCGCTTGTGAGTGTATGGGCAATGGCTCTAGAGACTTTCGCAAAACGCGTGCAGGCGTTGATTGAAAGCTGGCGCATCGTCCCAAAACGCCGCGTGCCCCGTATTCGGCATCAACTGAACTTGCGCATGAGGCATCGCTGCTTTGTGCTGATCGACCGCGACGGGTTTGACAATCGCGTCCGCAGCGCCATGCGTAATCAGCACCGGCTTGCGAATCTTCGGCAGGAGATCGTCATTGCTGAAAGAGCGTGAGAACAGCCCTTGACGAACATATGGCGGGACGGAGACGTTGTATCCCAGCATCAGATACAGCTCCGAGGGTGATGGTTTTTGGGCAAAACACAGCCGCAACAAGCCTTCCAGGCCGCGGACGCTCATCTCGGCTTCCGTGGAGAGGAACTGTGGGACAACACCAAGAAACTCAGGAGTGAGGACCGAAATGGCCTCGTCACTTCCCAGCTTCGTTACCGCACCAACAAAGTGAAGGCCGCCGATTCGTTCCTCGCCGTAGTGTCGAATGTAGTCAAGGAACACCAGCGGGCCATAGGACCAGCCGGAGAGCACTGGATGATCGAGATTGAGGCCCTGTATGACCGCGTTGACATCGTCCGCCCACAGCTTCGAGTCGTTGTAACCGTTGGTCGGCTTGTCGGAGAGACCATGGCCACGCATATCGAGTGCGATCAGCCGGTAGTCTCCGGCCAGGCTCGAATTCATTTGACGACTCCATTGCAGCCAACATTGCGAGGCGCCGTGGAGGAAGACAATAGGACGACCCTGCGGATTTCCCGTCTCCATAACATGTAGTTGGACGCCAGCGCCGCCTGCGATTCGATGAGTCTTCATCGCGGTCCTCCTGTTTGGATAGTGTCGCTGATGGCCTTTCCGCTACACGGGTGCAATCAAATGGTCCCAGCGCACAGATTCTACGCCCGCTCTTGGGTTTGGTTCCTCCCGTTTTTTCCCCGAAGCCCTTGCAAACAGCCAGCTACACCGCGTAAATAGGTAGCATCCTCGGATGCCCTCTATGGTGTCTAAACCCACAGTGCTCATCAATTTTCTCCAGGCGTTGCTGGCGATCATTTTGGGCAACGTGGTGTATTTTGCCCTGGTGCCCTCCTTGCCCCCGGTCGCCCGCCATCACCCGTTTCACATGGACCTCGGGATTGTTCTCGATTTCTCGTTTTGCCTCGTAGCTTACGGCCTGATCCGCACAGCCCGAAGATGGCGATAGCCCTCCCTCGCCTCCCAAAAACCAGTTACTTTGGGAACCTCGGTAACCCCTTTCCCCCGTCGTACAATTCGTTCGATCATGCCGAAACTCGCGGTCCTCTACGACGCCGGCCAAGCCGTGCTTTCCACCTTCGACTTGGACGAGGTGTTGCAGAGGATCCTCGCTATTGCGCGCGATTATTTTCGTCTCCCCAATGTCGCCATCCTGCTGGTCGACAAGGAGGCCCGGCAGCTGTGTGTTCGCTCGCAAATCGGTTGGGATGCGGGCAAGGACAAGATCTGTTTGGAATATCACGACGGCATCACCGGCGCCTCGGTCCTTAAGAAACAGCCGGTCTATTCCCCCGACGTCACCAAAGATCCACGTTATATCTGCGCCGCGCTGTCCACGCGCTCGGAGCTGGCGATTCCGCTCATGGTTTGCGATGAGGTCGTCGGCGTGCTGGATTGCCAGAGCGACCAGATCGACCGCTTCGACCATGACACCATCGAACTCCTGACCTTGTTTTCCACCCAGGCCTCCATCGCCCTGCAGAACGCTCACCTGTATTCTCTGGAGCGCAAGCGAGCCCGGCAACTCGAGGCGATTAACGCCATCGCCCAGCAGAGCACCGCTGTCATGGATCTCGAGGATCTGCTCGCCCGCGTTTGCTCTGTGATCCAGCAGGCGTTCCAGGTGGAGCACGTATCGCTTCTCTTGCGAGAGGAAAACGATCTGATCCTGCGGGCGCATCACGGAACCCTGACTCCCTGCATCCCCACCAGCGGACGCTTTCCCGCCACTCAGGATCCTTGGTCGCGCGTGCTCGCTACCAGTGGCACCGTGATCGAAAAAGATCTCGGCAGCACCAGTGACGCCAGCCGCATGTTCAAGGAGTCCGCCTCGCGCATGAGCATCCCGCTGATTTCCTTTGGGCAGACGCTCGGCGTGCTCACCCTGTACAGTTCCCGGTCCAACGCCTTCCGCGAGAGCGAATTGCAATCGCTCGAGTCGGTCGCCGACATTTGCGCCAATTCCATTCAGAACGCGCATTACGTGGAACGCGTCAAGCAACTGGCATATATCGACGGGCTTACTGGAATTTTTAATCGCCGCTTCTTCGAGTTACGGATCGTGGAGGAGATTGAGCGCGCCCGCCGCTATCAAACCGGCATGGCGGTAATCATGGCAGATATCGATCAGTTCAAGAAACTGAATGATGAGTTCGGCCACCTGCTCGGAGATGAGGTGCTGCGGCAGGTCTCGTCACTCTTCCACCAGCAGCTGCGCAAGATTGATGTTGTGTGCCGTTATGGCGGAGAAGAATTCGCTATCCTGCTCACGCAGACCAACATCGAGCAGGCGGCTGTGATCGCTGAGAAACTCAGACGATCGGTGGAAGGCTATCAATTTCCTGGAGTCCCTCGAAGAGTTACGATCAGCGCCGGGGTCGCTGCTTTTTCAACTCACGGCAAGACCCGCGACGAAATGATTCGCGCGGCCGATAACGGTCTCTACGCTGCAAAACAGTCTGGGCGCAACCGGGTTTGCGTCCCCAAAGTGGCCGCCGCCACTGCTGCCGGCAATTAACTCAGTACCCTGCGGTCCGCTAGATATCAGCCCACGTCCGAAACATAGCCTGCTTGCGTCGCATCTGATTCAGTTCAAGCCTGAATTCTCGCTGCTGCTTCTGAAATTCTCTTTTCTGCTTCGCACTTTCCTTTTGCCATTCGCATTTGGACTTTTGCATTTCCTGCGCGGACTCGCTACCTGCCAGCTCGATCAGAGGCTGCAGCTTGGCGAGTTCATCCTGCAGTTCTCCCAACTCAACTTCGGAATCGGCGTCGATCTGCAGATCCTCAGAGCTTTCATTGTCCAGAAGCTCGCCAGACTCTTTGCGGCTCGGCAGAGTCAGGTTCAGGTTCTGTTCCTTCTTTTCGCGGATCACTCCAACGTTGACCGAGTCTCCACTGCGCGATTTCACGGCATGGCTGAAGTCGCTGGTGTCGTGCACCGGCTGGTCGTTGACCTTCACGATTACGTCGCCCGCCCGCAGTCCGGCCTTCTCGGCGCGGCTACCCTTCTCGACCGAGCGAACCAGAACGCCGTTCCCATTCTTCACGCCAAAAAACTCTCCGAGTTGTGGGGTGATGTTTTCCACCATCAGGCCGCTGCGCGCCGACGATGTTACCACCACCATGTTGATCGACGGAATGTCGACGTCCGGCATGGGAGGAATGGTCGGCATCTCGAAGTGAAATTCTTTTGCCTTGGGATGCGCCATCGCGTATTCGCTGTGCTTGTCGGCTAGTTGCACCTTGATCGTCATCGGCTGGCCATCCCGGCTCACTCCAAGGCTCACGATCCGCCCGGCTGGGGTCTCGTGGATCATCCGGCGCAGCTGCGCTCCGCTTTCAATGCTCGTGCCATTCATGGTGAGAATGACGTCGTGTTCCTTGAGCCCCGCCTTGCCAGCCGGAGCATCCTGGTCGACCATCGTCACCTCTACACCTTTTTCCTCTTTCAGCTTCAACGCGCTCAGGCGTTCGGTGGTCACGTCGGCGATATCGACCCCAAGATATGAACTCGTCCCGGTTTCTTCACTCGAGAAAACCCACGGTTGCGCCGGCGGATCGACCGACCAGCTTTGTGCCGCATGCGAAACGGTGAGCAGCAATGGCAACAACGTAATGCCGGTCATAACGTACTTGCGCATGGTCATCCCCCCAACACCATTTCTAAAGTCAATGCAAGTCGCCCCGCTTGAATTCAACGACCGTTGCTGAGTACTGCGTACCGAGCACGGAGTACCGAGTACTGTCTTCCTGCTAGTGATTCGCCCGTTTGAAGCAGATATCGCCACTCGAAGTTCTTACCTTCAACATGGGTCCGCCGCCATTCAGACTGCCCTCTGCAGTAAGTGTCTTCGGTCCCCACTTGTCGCCTTCACTGGCGATTCGGATATCCGAGAAGTCAGACGTGATGCGGTGCCCGCTGCCCATATCGACGCTGGCGCGCACATTAATCGCCACGTCCGAGGCAAGGTAGACCGTCACGTCGCCCGAGCCGGTTTCGAGATCGGAATCGCTGCGCTCGGCTCCCGTATTCACAAGCTTCACAATGATCCCGCCGGCGCTGGTTTCCGCCGACGCCGAGGGCACGCCGTAAAGCTCAATGCCACCGCCACCTGTTTCTGCGTGAACATGGCCCTTGGCCGAGGTGAGCTTGATGCTGCCTCCGCCGGTCTCGATCTCCGCCGGACCGCCCACGTCGCTCAAATCCACGCTGCCCCCGCCCGTGGAAACTTTCACCTTCCCATTGCACTGGCGGACTTCAATGCTGCCGCCACCGGTCTCAATCGTCGCTCCCTGTGCGCCCGACTGGATGGTGACCCCTCCTCCTCCAGTTTCCGCCACGACCTTCCCATTGGCGCGGCGAACCATGATCGAGCCCCCGCCCGTGTGCAGTCCCAAATCTCCGCCGACCGTACCAACGTCGATTGACCCGCCTCCGGTCTCGGCGCTCACGCCTCCACCAATGTCATCCAGCTTCATGCTGCCGCCACCGCTCTCTGCCTCCACGCGGCCGCCCACGCCCATGGCTTCCACATTGCCACCGTCGGTTTCCAGCTTCACTAGCGCCATTTCGCGCGGGACCATCACCGAAAAATCACCGGAAAAATGCCGCGGATGTCTGCCGCCCTGCCAATCTCCCACGATCCAGGCGGTGTCGCCCTTTACATAAGCTGTAACTTTGTATTGTTCGAACTGCCGGCGGGCGTCCTGCTCAGAAGAATTGCCGAAGCGCGTATGAACTACGTAATTGATTCCTTGCTGCTCTCCTCCGTGCACTTTTACGGAGCCCATGTCGACTTTAATTCTCAGGTTCTTGACCGCGGCCAGAGAACCTGTAATCTCCTGACCCCAGGTTCCGCCTTCGCGGGTGATATGTGTTTCCTGCGCCAAGGCCAGCGGCGCAAGCAGGGCAAGGACACTGGCCAGCCCGACGAATTGTAGCGCGCGTTTCAAATTCCCCCCTCAATTCTCGCCAACGTTCAGCGATTCTTTCTCCTACCAAACTCTCCAACGATGCGCCGCACCGATGCTTCCTACCAACGATGCGTCCCACCAAACCGTTCGGGAAGGGTACGGCTTCAGCCGTACCACCTATGCCGCTATTCCTGCGGCTTTAGCCGATGAGGGACGCCTAATCAATCTCCGGCAACTGCGCCAGCATGGTGCGGGCCTGCGACTTGATGTATGTGCTCTGATCTTTCGCCGCCAGCGCCAGCAACACTCCGCGCACGCTGCCATCGGCCTTCACCGGCTCGATCAGCCGCAGCGCCTCAATGCGCAGCCCGGAATTCGAATCATTCACCAGCGCCCGCAGCACCGCATCGCGAACGTTGGTATCGCTCTTCACGTAATTTCCCAGCGCATCCAGCGACTTCAGCCGCACCCCAGGATTCGTATCGTTCTGCAGCGCATAAATCAGCGCTTCCCGCACCTGCTGGTCGCTGCTCTTCTGGGCCAGCAGTCCAACCGAGTCCACGCGAACGCCCGTGTTGTAGTTGTTGCGGGCGGCGTACAGCAGCAACTGCTGGATCTTCTCGTCGTTCAGCGATCCCTGTGCTTCCTGCGTTGATACGGCGTTGTACTTGATGCTGATCTGGTTGGTGCTGGGGTCTTGCACGATGGAACTGATGCCTGCGATCGAGGCTTCGGTGGGAGTAGGTGTCTGGCTCGTTGTCGTCGGACCTTGGGCGATCGTGGCGTGCGATCCATACAGCTTGTAGGTTGCGCCAACTCCGCCCGCAAATCCCAGAATCAGGATCGCCGACGCCAGAGCCGGCGAGAATTTCATCTGCAACAGCCAGTTCGCCGGATCGAATGCCAGCCGGCTGAAGAAGCTGCCCTGTTTGGCCGTCTCCAGCGCCTCCTGCAACCGCATGCGCGAGGAAGCCACCAGGTTCGGTGAAGGCTCGGTGGCACGATCGGCCGCCAGCAGCGCGTGAAAATCTCGCTCCGCCTTCAGTTCGGCTGCGCAATCGCCGCAGCGGGCCACGTGTTGCTCCAGTTCATGGCGGGCATCATCGGCCAACTCGCCATAAACCTCGAGCACGATATTCTCTCTTACCCATTCGCATTTCATAAATGCCACCTATTGCATCTCAGGTCTTGGGTGATAGGTATTGGGCTCAAGACCCAAGACCTACGACCGAACACCTACCGCATGTCCGCCAGCGCCCCGCGCAACTTCTGCGTGGCGCGGAAGAGCGTATTCTTGGCGGTCTCTTCCGTGGTCTGCAAAATCTCACCCACCGTGCGCAACTTCAGCCCGTGGTAGTGCTTCAACTCGAACACCATGCGCTCGCGCGGCGTCAGCTTCTCCAGCGCTCCAGCGATGCGCGCGCCCAACTGCCGGCGCAACAAGTCTCGTTCCGGATTCGCCCCGGCCCGCACGTCCGGAACCTGGTCGAGCAGGTCGTACTCACCGCCCGACGGATCTTTCGCCACCGGAGCATCCTCTTTGCGCACGTTTCGCTTGCGCAAATGATCGAGACAAAGATTCGTCACGATTCGGTAAATCCATGTGTAGAAGGAACATTCGAACCGGAAACTGCCGATGTTCTTGTAGGCTTTGAGGAAGGCGTCCTGATAGACGTCCTGCGCGTCCTGCTCGGTGCCGGTGAGATGGAGAGCCAGGCGTAACACTGCCTGGTCGTAATGACGAACGAGTTCCTCGAAGGCGGCGCGGTTCCCGCGCTGGGCCTCTCGAATCAACATCGTGTCGTCTATACGGCGTTCTTGCCCAGCCATGCGGCCCCGCGTGGGGTCCTGGTTATCGCCGACTCTCTCCACCCTCTCGCTTTTCGTCTTCGAGCGGGCCCAATCGCCAACCGCAAGTGGTATTGCCCAAACACCTGCCGGCATGTTTCGTCCTGTCCTCTGTTGCCCGGTATTTGCCGTATCCGGGCTTGCACAGGAATAGACGGGTCGTCAGCGGAACCGTGAGCAGAAATTATAGGACAGACAGGGATTATTTGGGTCGCCTAGGTTACTCTGGGCCAAAGATTTAGGGGGAAACAGAACAATGACCGACAAGGCCGGATACGCCATTGGCACAAAAAATGCCCTGAGAGTGAGGCAATCGTAGAGACGTAGCCTAGCTACGTCTCTGCCGACAGCATGCCCGAAGCCGAATAGAACGGGGAATTACTCGGCGACCGCTTCCTTCTCGATCACGACCTTCAAGTGCGCAGTCACGTCCTTATGCAGCTTCACAGGGACGGTGAACTCGCCCACGGTTTTAAGCGGTTCGTGCAGCTGGATCTTCCGCCGATCGACGTTGAAGCCCTTCTTGGTCAGCGCATCGCCGATATCGCTCGACGTGACCGATCCAAACAGCTGATCGTGCTCGCCCGTACGCCGCTGGAACGACACCGAGACGCCGTCAAACTGCTTGGCCAGCTCCTCGGCCTGCGTCTTCTCCTTGGCCGAGCGCCGCACCGAAGCGGCCTTCATCTGCACGATGACGGCCTTGTTGCCCTCATTGGCCTGAATGGCCAGCTTACGCGGCAACAGGTAATTCCGCCCATACCCTTCCGCGACCTTCACCACGTCGCCGCGGGACCCCAGCTTCGCTACATCTTCCTTCAGAATGACTTCCATGATGACAAAACCTCGCTCTTGGCTTTTGGCTGTTGGCCTTTGGCTAGAACCCTGCACCCGACTCGGCTGAGCCAAGAGCTAAGAGCCAATAGCCAAAAGCTGCTTTCCTACGATGCCCGTCCGGCAAATGGCAGCAGGGCAATGTTGCGCGCCTTCTTGATGGCCGCCGACAGGCGATGTTGGTGCGGAGCGCACACGCCAGTCAGGCGCCGTGGCACGATCTTGCCGCTCTCCGCCACAAACTGGCCAAGCATGCGGTAGTCCTTGTAGTTAATGTCTTCAATCTTCTCGACACAGAACTTGCAAACCTTCTTGCGCCGGAAGAATTTGCGCCCACCGCCGCCCTCGCGCGGAGGGCCGCCCGGACCGCGTCCGCCACCGCCACCACCAAACCGCGGACGATCTCCCCCCGAGCGTGGCCCGTCACTGGAACGCGGCCTCTCACTCGGCGCTGCTTGCTCTGGTGCTTTCGTTTCGTCAGCCATATCTCTCCTTCAGAATCTCTTTGCCAAACTTGTCTGTACCCGTAGTCACTAGTCAGCGGTCAGTTTTTCGGCTGACTCCCGCTCTTATGCCGTAGCAGGAGCTTCCGTCGCCGGAGCAGCGGGTGCCTCTGCCGCTGCTGGCGCCGCCGGCTGTGCGCTTACTTTCTTCTTCGCGTCGCGCAGCTTCTTGATCTTGTCCAGCCGCTTCTGCTCTTCATCGATGCGCACGGTCAGGAACTTGATCACCGGCTCGGTCACGCGCAGGCGGCGTTCGAGTTCATGAATCACCGCGCCTCCGCCCTCAATGATCATCAGCACGTAGATGCCTTCATGGAAGCGGCGCACGGTGTACGCCAGGCGGCGTTTCCCCATCTTGTCGACGCGCTGCACCGTTCCACCCGTCGGTGGCACGACCCCTTGCAAAGTCGCAATCAGCTTGTCCAGATCTTCTTCCGTCATATCTGGCCGCACAATAAACATCAGCTCATAGGTACGATTCATTCGTTATCTCCAAGTCAAAACTTGTCATCCTGAGCGAGAAGCTTTTGTCTCGCGAAGGATCTGGGCGAGCCGCGCGATCAATCTCGCGTATTTTGCGAGATTGCGAAATCGGGCGTTTGGCTCGCTTCCTTATTCGTCCGGCTTCCGGTTGAAGCGGTTCATCGCCGCCGCCGGACCTTCCTTCAAAATCACCTTTACCGCTTCTTCGGCCGTGTCGAGCATGCCGTCCACAATTGCCAACTCCGGCTTGCGCATCGGAGCCAGCAAATAAGTCGCGCCGTCTCCAACTTTCCGCTCCGGCGCCACGCCAATCCGGATGCGCAGAAAATCCTGCGTGCCCAGCGCCCCGATGATCGACTCGATGCCGTTATGCCCCGCCGAACTCCGTCGCGTATGAATGCGCAACGTCCCCAGCGGAAAATCCAGCTCGTCCTGAATCACAATCAGATCCGACTCGGGCTTCGCCTCGTACTCCTCGACCAGCTCCCGCACCGAAACGCCACTCAAATTCATGAACGTTTCCGGCTTCGCTAATAGCACCGCTTGATCGCCAATCACTGTCCGCGCCGTCAGCGCCCGCCGCTGCCGGTTCCTCACTTCCACTCCCAGGTTTCCCGCGATTCGATCAATCGCCAGAAAACCCAAGTTATGCGGCGTGAATTGATACTCGATGCCGGGATTGCCCAGACCAACGATCAGTTTCACGCCTAAATAGCTTCCTCAGTTCAAACCACTTATCATCCTGAGCGAGACGCTTTTTGTCTCGCGAAGGATCTGGGTGAGCCGCGCGATGCGCCGCGTCCTTTGCGGCGCAATATTCGCGCGTTCGGCTAGCTTCCCTATTTCTTTTCCTTCTTCTCGCCCTTCTCCGCTTTCGCAGCCGGAGCCTCGGCACCTTCTTCTTCGGTCTCCTGCTTGCCCTTCTTGATGACTTCGGGCTCGGCCGGAGTTCCCGCTTCCGCCGCCACTGCTTCCGGCGTCGCGACAACTTCTTCCTTCACGGACGTTACGTGCGCCACGGGCTGGTTCTCATCGGTAATGAACTTGATCTTGTCCGAATGCGGCAACTCCGAAACGCGCAGCACCTTGCCAAAGGTGAGGTGGCTGACGTCGGCATCGATGTGGCTCGGAATGTCTCCCGGTAAGCACTCAACCTCAACTTCGCGCAGCATCTGCTCCATGATGCCGCCCTCCTGCTTCACGCCCGCCGCTTCGCCGACCAATGTAACCGGAACGCTGACGCGCAGCACCTTATCGAGCGCAATGCGCTTCAGGTCGATGTGCAGCAGATGTCCCTTGATGGGCTCGTACTGCCAGTCGACGATCATCGCCTTGGTTGGCTCGCCGCCTGTGAGGGCCAGATCGAAGATCGTATTGTGCCCGGTCTCGGAGTTCAGGATGCGCTGCACGTGCCGCGGATCCACGCTGATGGAAAGCGAGTCCTTGCCCGCTCCATACACCACGGCCGGAATCTTTCCGCCACGCCGTACCTTCCGGGCATCATTCTTGCTGCCCGCTTCCCGCGCTTGCGCTTCCAGTGTGTTCTGTTCCAATGTAGTCGCCATAAATTTCAATTCCTCACTTGAATGTCATCCTGAGGCGACACCTTTTTGTCGCCGAAGGACCTGAGCGCGCCGCGCAAACAATCTCGCGCTTCTTGCGAGATTACGGAAATGCGCGTTTGGCGCGCTACCTTGCTAACACCCAACTACGTAAACAACTTACTGACCGAAGTCTCTTCGTGATTGGCCTGAATCGCCCGGCCAATCAACCCTGCAATCGAGAGGACGCTGATCTTTCCTCCCTTTTCCGTTCGCGCCGCTTCCGCCTCGGCCGTCAGCGGGATCGTATTCGTGACCACCACTTCTTTAATCACCGAGTTTCGGATGTTCTCCACCGCCGGCCCCGAAAGCACCGCATGTGACGCGCACGCGTACACCGAAGTCGCCCCGTTCTCCACCAGCGCCGCGGCAGTCTTCACCAGCGTTCCCGCCGTATCAATCAAGTCGTCAATGATCAAGCACGTGCGCCCGTCGACGTCGCCGATCACGTGCATCACCTCGGCAACATTCATCTCGACGCGCCGTTTGTCGACGATCGCCAGCGCCGCGTCGACTTTCTTCGCGAAAAACCGCGCCCGCTCCACGCCGCCCGCATCCGGTGAAACCACCGTCAGGTTCGGCAAAGCCAGCTTGCGGAAGTGATCCACCAGCACGGGCGAAGCGAACAAATGATCTACCGGGATGTTGAAAAATCCCTGCAACTGCGGCGTATGCAAATCCACAATCAACGCCCGGTGCGCGCCCGCGGTCGTCAGCAGATCTGCCACCAGCTTCGATGAAATCGGGCTGCGCGGCTTATCTTTGCGATCCTGCCGGGCATATCCGAAGTACGGAATCACCGCCGTGATGCGCCGCGCCGAAGCGCGCTTCAGCGCATCAATCATCAGCAGCAGTTCCATCAGGTGTTCGTCCACCGGACGGCACGTCGGCTGCATGACAAATACATCCGCGCCGCGTACGTTCTCCTGGATCTGGACGTAACACTCGCCGTCTCTGAACCGGATCACCTGCGCCTGCCCGCGCTGCATCCCGAGAAAGTGGCAGACTTCATCGGCCAGATGCTCGTTCGCGGTGCCGCTGAAGATCTTGAACTTCTCATCCATCCGCGGGCGCTGCTTCCGCTCGGTCTTTTCGTCGGTCACAGGCGGATTCTTCTTTTCCACTTTCTCCGTCTTGTCGGTCGGCGTCACCAAAGTAGCCATAGGTTTTTCAGCCTTTAGCTGTTAGCTCTTAGCCTTTAGCCAAACCTCCAACCCCGAATCAGCAAGCTAAGGGCTAAAGGCTAACAGCTAAGAGCTTTTGTTTGGCTGGGCCGCTAGGATTCGAACCTAGACAAAGTGCTCCAAAGGCACTTGACCTACCATTAGTCGACGGCCCAGTAACCAATCGTTGATTGTCGAC
>Ga0207693_10000142_pt1 | contig 65780 bp, 50 predicted proteins | sample LARL81metaG_FD_184347 | JGI IMG/M metagenome (GOLD analysis project Ga0207693, IMG submission 184347) | Corn, switchgrass and miscanthus rhizosphere microbial communities from Kellogg Biological Station, Michigan, USA - LAR L8-1 metaG... | ecosystem: Host-associated > Plants > Roots >... | reverse complement strand
TGTTCCGAGCGCAGGACATCAACCGCATCGCTGGCGGTTTGCTGCCCGCAGGTGCAACCGTTACGGATAACCTGGGAAGGACGCTGACCGGAATCGGTGGCCGACCAAATCCAAATTTTGCTACCCTTCGCAACTGGCAGAACGCTGTTAACTCTGCCTATAACGGACTGCAGGTCTCTTTGAAGAAGCAAATGGGTCACGGCCTTCTGTTCAACGTGGCCTATACCTACAGTCATTCCATTGATGAAGGTTCGACGTGGCATAGTGGTGCTACCACGGCGAGCGGTGGAGCTGGCGGCGATGGTTACTCGACGGATCAGTCGATACCAGGTTTGGATCGAGGTAACTCGGTGTTCGACATTCGTCAGCGCTTGGTTCTCAACTACGTCTATGAGCTGCCGGGCAAGAATCTGCACGGATTCGCGGGTGCGGCTTTGGGCGGCTGGCAGTATAGCGGAATCTGGGCCATGCAGAGCGGCGCACACTGGTCGCCGTATACTTCGAAGGCTCGCAACTTGGTCGAGACTTCAAACCACGATAACTCTTGCACCGTAAGCGACATCGCTAATGGGCAATGCACAAACATCGGTGGCGACTACAATCTCGATGGCGGAAAGAATGATCGCCCCAGCAGCAGCATCGCCCAGTTCAGCCCATCCCGCAGCACTTGGGAAAACGGCTGGTGTCCAACCGGTACGAACTCCGGTGGGATTGTCAACGGATGTTCTGGAGCAGCGAGTCAGGGGAATCTGCCAATCATCTCGACACCTTGCCTGGGATGCGTAGGCATGGGGCGCAACCAGTTCCAGGGTCCTGGTCAGATCACTGCTGACATGACGATTGGGAAGACGTTCAATTTCACGGAGCGTGTGCACTTGAAGTTCGAGTGGCAAGCGTTCAACGTGTTCAACCACGCGAACTTCTTGCTGGCTACAACCGGTGGAGGCGCCAACAACCACATTACATTCGGCAACTTTGGCCAAGCGGCCGGAACGCTCAACGCTCGTAACATGCAGTTCAGCCTGAAGCTGAGCTTCTAGCGGGCAGAGGCCGGTAGTATGATGGGCCTGTTCTCACAAGGAACAGGCCCATAGTTTTTCGAGGTGGTTGCGTGAGTCGTTGGGGCTATTTGCTTCGGGTTGGGCGCACGGCGTTACTCTTGCCAGGTTTGTACGTCCTTCTCTGTCCTCGCGCTCCTGCGCAGCAGCAGACGCTTGGCAGTATTGTGGGACACGTGAGTGTTGCCCGTGGAGACGCGCCGCCCGAACGAATCATGGTAACACTGGAGGTGCGCGGGGCGCCCATGGACAGCGTCTACACCGATTCTTCCGGCACATTCGGATTTCATAACCTCGGGCCCAATCCCTACCACGTGGTTGTGAATGACGAAAACTATGAAGCCGTTCGTCGCGAGGCGGTGATCGATCCCAACTTCCAGTCTCCCACGGTCTACTTGGAACTCACACTCGTTCCCAAGAAGAAAGCTGCACCTGACGTCGCGACTCCGCCGGGCGGATCGAATCCAAACATTATCGATGTGCATGAGTACTCCGAGCGCTTTCCCAAGAAGGCGGTGAAGGAATTTGAGAAGGGACTTGCGGCAGATGCGGGAGGCAAGGGGGACGAGGCGATTCGTCACTATCTGAAGGCGGTGGCCATTTCACCGGAGTTTTATATCGCCCACAACAATCTGGGGTCTGATTATGTCAGCAAGTCTGATTTTGTGAATGCGCGGGGAGAGTTTGAACAGGTTGTGAAGCTTAACCAGAGCGATGCTAATGGCTATTTCAATCTCAGCAATGTGTGCATGCTGACCAACCAACTGACGGACGCTCAACAGTTTCTCGACGAAGGTTTGCGGCGCCAGCCCGATTCAGGCTTTGGCCAGTTTCTGCTGGGCTCGCTCAACATGCGCCTGAAGAAGACTGCTTTGGCCGAAGCGGCTTTGCTCAGAGCTATTCAACTTGATCCAACCAAGGCGCAGTACCGGCTGCAACTCGTGAATCTGCTGTTGCAAGAGGGACGCAAGGACGCCGCGGCAGCGCAACTTCGCGAACTTCTGGCCAAGTTGCCGGACAGTTCATTCAGCGCGCAGGCCAAACAGGTGCTGCAGAGGCTGGAATCGTCGACGGCCCCGGCGGCAGTTCCAAACTAGCTATTGGGCGTGTTTCTTGATCAGGTCGCAGAGATCCGACTGGAGTTCGCAAGTTCGCTTATATTCGGCGGCAGCCAGAGCTTTTTCGTTCAGTCGCTCGTAGGCAAAGCCGAGGTTGAGGTGCGTTTGCGCCAGATCTGGGGAGAGTTTCAGCGCCTCTTTGTAGCTGACGATGGCGGAGCGGAGATGTCCCGTGCGGCTGTACGAGATCCCTAAAGAATTGTAAACATTCGCGTCCTTGATTCCCAGTTCGATTGCTTTGGAGAGATGCTTGGCCGCTTCGGGATAGTTGGTTTCCTGGAACTGCAGCATTCCCAAGTCACGTCGCAGGGGAGCAAAGCTAGGCTGGATGGAGACCGCCTTCTCGTAATCCGCGATTGCTTGTTTCTTATCGGTGTGGGCGTCTATGAAGCCGAGTTGGTACCAAGCGCGGTAATTCTCAGGGTTATACTGAATCGCACTCTTCGACCACTGCCGGGCCTCGTCGGTTTTTCCCAGAAAAATTAGGGCGCGTCCCAGGCCGAGCATCGCCTGGTCAAAGTGCGGATTGAGTTCGAGACACTTGCGGAGTTCAGTCGCAGCTTCCTCCCACTGCTGCTGCCCGAGCGCAGTCTCGCCGAGCACGAAAGGGACCACGTACATCTCGGGATCCTTTTCTCGGACTTGCAAGAGAAGAGTACGGCCTTTAGTGACATCTCCGGCGCGCAGAGCATCTTCGGCTTCGAGAATGGAATTGAACTCCCACAGTTTAGTTTTCGGGTCGGCAAGTCCGGCGGCGAGAGCATTCGCCGACACGGGCGAGCGATAAGCGACGTAACCAAGGGCTCGTAATTTGTCGAGTGCGTCGGGACTTAGCCCAGAGCTACTGTCGGTAGTCGGCGTGTAGGGACGCTTGCCGAGCAAGGCCTGCAATTTGTCTTTAAGAACTGCTGACGTTGCTGACTGCGGTGCTGCCAGATTATTTGTCTCGTCGGGATCAGCAGTCAGGTCATAGAGTTCGGGTTGGGGAGCCTCGATATAGTGAAAGCGGGCGGTCTCCAACGCGTGTAGCGGACTCCATCCAAAGGAGCTGAATGGGTAGAACGTCTCACTGTAGGCGGCGTCGTCTGCGGGTACACCGGGTTGCAAAAGAGTGGGTGAAGAAAACTGTTGCTCCACTGCGTCATGGATTCCGGCGATCCGAATTAAGGTAGGCGCGACGGCGGTGGTTTCCACCGGGCGAGACGCTCTGCCGGGCCGAACCCCGCTTCCAGCAGGCGGTTTGACGATAAGGGGTACGTGTACGGTGGAGTTGTACACAAAGAATCCATGTTCGTGCTCGCCGTGTTCGCCCAGCGACTCGCCATGATCGCTCAAAAAGACAATCAAGCTTGAATCATAAAGATGGTTGCGTTTGAGCCAATCCATTAAACGTCCCAGTTCGTGATCGGCATAGGCAATCTCGCCGTCATATAAGTGCCCTTGATACTGGCTGCGATACGGCTCAGGCGGATCGTACGGGCTATGGGGGTCGTAAAGATGAAGCCAAAAGAAGAAAGGCCGGTGCGGATTCTTCTTCAGCCAGGTGAGGGCGTGGTCGACGCTTTCTGCCGCACGGCGGTCGACAAGTCCGAGATCGCGATTGGCAAATGCCTCGGGAGCGAAGGCGTCGTCGTAGAAATCAAAGCCCCGAGCTAATCCCCAACTCCGGTCCAAAACAAACGCGCTGACAACTGCACCCGTCGCGTAACCCCTCTGCTTGAATGCCTGGGCCACGGACCGGAAGCGTGCGTCGAGGGGTTGGCCGGTGAAATCCTGCACCCCGTTCTGGAACGGATACAGGCCGGTGAGAATCGCGGCGTGGGAAGGCCAGGTCAGAGGAACCTGGGAGATCGCCCGATCGAAAACGACTGCGTCTCGGCTCAGTGCATCGATTGTCGGGGTCTGGATGTTCTTGTAGCCATAGCATCCCAAGTGGTCGGCGCGGACTGTGTCGATCGTGATCAAGATGACATTCGGCGCGGGCGTCCGGGTGCTGGACTTGGTCTGCGCGAAAAGCTGAGGGAGTGCCAGAAGCAGGAAGAGAGAGGGCAGCATGCCCGTAGCCCTACGGGCGCCTGCGAAGAAGTTTTGAGAGCTCTTCTGCGCAGGCCGCATCAGTTCTGGTCCGTCCCGTCGTTGGCGTGCTGGGCCTTGCGCAGCTCCTCGTTGGCTTCGGCGGTCAGACCCTTGGCCGTCAGGGCTTTTGCCAGAGCCGCATGTGTGCCCGCGTTGCGAGGTTCGAGCGCGGACGCGCGCCGCAATTCGGCGATCGACTCGTCGACTTGGCCCTGATAGAGCATGAGTTCTCCCAAGGCGCGGTGGGCGGCAGCGTAATCGGGGTTGATCGCGGCAGCTTGCTGGAATGCGGCCAGAGCCTGAGGGACCATTTGCTTTTTGAGATAGGCTGCGCCCAGGTTGTAAGCCGCTGAAAAGTTTGTGCCATCCAATTCGATGGCGCGCTTCAACATCTGAATCGCTTGATCGAAATCACCGGTGCGTGCGTAGGCGAGACCCAAGTTGAAGACCGCGAGTTCGTAGTCCGGACTGAGTTGCAGCACGCGTTGATATTCTTCGACGGCTTTTTGAAATTCACGGAGACGGTAATAGTTCAGCCCCAGCAAATAGTGGACCGGCACAGAGGCCGGATCGGTCTTGAGGGCGGCGGAAAGTTTTTCGGTGGAGCTCTGATACTCGCCGTGCTGGCTTTCGGCGATTGCATCAGAAATCAATTCGTAGGTTTGAATGCGGTCTTTGGGATCGGGCAACGACGTGTCGGTCGCGGTCGACGTGCTTCCCCCCGAGAAACCGGCATATCCCAGGGATTTCAACCGTTCCATGAGCGCTGGATCAAGCCCGGTCTTTTCTGCCAGTTCGTGGTCGGCGCTGTATTGGTGGATCAGTGCTGTGAGGCGGGCGTGCAACTCTTCGCCAACGGCCTTTTTTTCTGGATAGAGATTATGGGTCTCGCCGGGATCGGTACTCAGATCGTAGAGTTCGGGTTTCGGCGCCTGGATGAATTGGTACTTTGCGGTTTCAACGGATCGCAGCTCGCTCCAGTTGAAGTGGATGCGCGGAAGGAAGGTCTCGGCGTAGAGACTGCGCGAGTTGTCGTCCTTTTTCTGCGTCATGATCGGAAGCAGGCTCTGTCCTTGTACTTGGGGAGGGATGTCGACGTTCAACGCCTGCAGAACCGTAGGCATGAGGTCGGTAAGGCTCACTAATTCAGGAAGGGTTTTAGGCGCGTCACTTCCGGGCAGATGAACGATGACGGGGACATGCAGAGTCGCGTTGTAGACGAAGAAGCCGTGGAACTTTTCACCGTGCTCGCCAAGACTCTCGCCGTGATCTCCCGTCAGCACAATCAGTGTGTTCTCGTACAGGCCTTTGGATTTTAGGAAGGTGATCAATCGTCCGACTTGCGAATCGGCAAACGCGATTTCTCCATCGTAAAGGCGATCTTTGTATTGCTCACTGTAGGGAGCCGGGGGACGGTAAGGATAGTGCGGGTCGTAAAGATGCATCCATAGGAAAAAGCTGGACTTGTAATTCTTGTCAAGCCAGTCGAGTGCGACATCGGCCACAAGATTCCCGGGTCGCTCCATCTCTTCCAGATTCGATTCCTGCAAGCGGTTGAAGTCGAAGTGGTCGTAGTAAAAATCGAAGCCCTTATTCAATCCAAAGCGTGAGTCGAGGACGGCAGATCCGATGACCGCCGCTGTCGCATAGCCACGCTCTTTCAGGACGGATGCCAGAGTTGATTGGCTGGGATTTAATTTGTTGCCGCTGAAGTCGTGCATCCCGCTGAGCGTGGGATAAGTCCCGGTGAAGATTGCGGTGTGTGCCGGAAGCGTGACCGGTACCGGAGTGTAGGCATGCTCGAAGCGTGCACTGTGCGCGGCCAGGGCGTCGATGTTCGGAGTTTGGATCTGCTTGTATCCATAGCAGCCAAGATGATCGGCCCGCAGAGTATCGATGGTGATGAACACGACGTTTGGCGGGGCCTTGACGGCGGCCTGAAGGTTGGGAGTGAAGAAAAGGCCGGCTGTGCACAAGAGCGAAAAAAGCCGGAAAGATAACATGGGAAGCTGAAATTATACGACAGAGTCCCCGTGTTCATCTTCGGCGAGGTGGGCTAGCGATGTGCTAGGCTGATGAGCCTGTGAAGCTTTTTGCCAGTCTATTCGGGATTTGCCTGCTGGGAACATTGTGTACCGCCGCCTCAAGCACTCCCGCAAAGTCGCCGCCTCCGGACATCTTCCTGATCACGATCGACACGCTTCGGGCCGACCACGTTCATTGCTATGGGTATGCGAACGGTTCGACGCCTGCCTTGGATGCGCTGGCGAAAGACGGCCTGCGTTTTACCGAGGCTCTTACTCCGAGTCCGATCACGAACACGTCTCATGCCAGCATCCTGACCGGGCTGTTGCCGGGCTCTCATGGGGTAACGGATTTTGCCGTGCCGCTCTCAACGACGCATCCCACAGTAGCCGAGATGCTGAAGGCACGGGGATACCATACCGCTGCATTCATCGGTGCGGTGATTCTCGACAGCAAGACGCTCGCGCCGGGCTTTGATCGAGGTTTCGATTTTTACGACAACTTTCCCGAGCATACGCCGACGAAGTCGCGCTGGGGACGCCTTGAGCGCCGCGGCATGGACGTGGTGCAGCATGCGGAGAGCTGGCTGACGAAGCACCCAACCGGTCCGAACTTCGTGTGGGTGCACTTGTACGATCCCCATGATCCCTACGAACCACCGCCGCCGTACTCGCAAACCTACAAAGACCACTTATACGATGGCGAAATTGCATACTCGGACTCCGCCCTCGCGCACCTCATCGCCTATCTCAAGACCGGCGCCAAATACCGTAACGCGGTCGTCGTGGTTGTTGGGGACCACGGAGAAGGTCTGGGAGAACACCATGAAGACACTCATGGGATTTTTCTCTATGACTCAACGACGCATGTTCCCCTGATTGTCAAGCTACCGGCTGGCAGAGGAGCAGGCAGCACGATTACGGCACAGGTACGTACGGTTGATATTGTTCCGACGATTCTAGAATTGGCGGGCGCTCCTGCCCCTGAAAGGCGGGATGGCGAATCGTTGGAGTCCTACTTTTCCGGCAAGGATGAAGGTGGCCGCGTTGCCTTCGGGGAAACAGATTATCCGTTGCGGTTCGGTTGGGCTCCGTTGCGATCGGTGCGCAGCGACGGGTTCAAGTTCATCGAGGCTCCGCGACCGGAACTTTACGACCTGCAGCGGGATGCCGGCGAACTGAACAACCAGTTCGAATCCGGAGACTCACGCGTGCAAAAATCGCGAGCCATGTTGGCGGAGGTACGCGCCAAAGAGGGCGGGGCTGAAGGATCGAAAGATGGGAAGCAAGATACTAGTGGCGCTTCGCCGTCTCTGCCGGATCCGAAAGACAAAATCGACCAGCAGAATTTGCTGCACGCGGCGATGATGGCTTCGGAAGATAATCGTCCAGCCGATGCGCGCACGGCACTCGAGAAAGTGCTTGCGCTTGATCCCAAATCGCCGACGGCGTTACGCCAACTCGGAGAGTTGGAATTGCAGGCAGGCGACTACGGTCAAGCGGCACAACATTTGAAACGCGCGATGGAGGCGCGTCCCGATGACGCCACCGCGGCGTTCTATGCCGGGCAAGCAATGGAGAAATCCGGTGATGCGCCTGGAGCCCGAGATGCGCTGGAATCTAGCCTGAAGCTTTTGCCCGGACAGTTTCCGGCCCGGTTGCTGCTGGGGCAGGTGTACCTCGAATTGAAAGATGCGAAGGCCGCTGAGGATCAGTTTGAAGCTGCACTGCTGTTGCAGTCCGACAGCGTGGAAGCGCAACTCGGATTAGCAACAGCACAAATCGTGAATAGCAACTTTGCTGAAGCAGTTCCATCGCTGGAAGCGCTTTCGAAAACACACTCGAAGAACGCGGATGTGTTCAATTTGCTGGCACAAGCTTATTCCGGTATGGGCAAAACTACAGAAGCACATCAGGCCGAGGCCAAAGCTAAATTGCTAGGCAAGAAATAGCCGTAGGTTTAGCCAAACTATTTGTTGCCGAGACGGTCGGCTTCCTGTTGTTCGGTTGCAGCTTGGGCTGATTTCCCCATTTGCGCGTAGGCCTGGGCCAGCCCTCGGTGTGGCTCGGGATTGTCCGGGCGGAGTTTCGCTGCTTCCTCGTAGTAACGCAACGCATCTGAGTGGTGGTGCGCCCTCTGATTCTTGTCTGCTACCTTCAGGGTCGTGACGTAGAGCAACTCACCAGTGGAAGCATCCTGCGGATTGAGTTCGTGCGCGTGCCGCAGTACCTCGATTGCCTGCTCGGGTTCTTCTAGCTTCACCAGAACGGCTCCGTAGAGAGCGTTCAGGGGAAACAGATCGGGCCAGCGCTTAAGGGCCGTTGCCAGCGGAGCGCGCGCATCCGCAAACCGGTTCAACTGGAAATAGGTCAGCGAGAGGTTGTATTGCACCTGCGGAGATTGCGGCGAGAGTTCCGCCGCGCGCAGGAAAGGCTTCAGGGCTGCGTCCAGATCGCCGTGCTGGCCGTAAATCATGCCGAGGGCGGTGAGTCTCTCCGCATCATCGTCGTGATAGAGCTTTTCGCAGACGGCGTGAGCTTCGTCGCGTGGTCCTTTGTCGAGTTTCTCGCCACATTCCGAGCGAAGCTGGGCCTCGGTATCGTCCTGGCGATGCAGATCCTCTGACAGCGCGAGATACTTTTTCGCTTCCTCCTCACGTCCTTGCTTGCGATAGACGAAGCCAAGCTGGTAGGGAATGCGGGAGTCGCGCGGGTTGAGTTGCGCAGCCTGTTTGAGCCACTTCTCGGCGTTGGGAAGGTCATCTTGCTTGAAGTATGCGAAGCCCAGGTAGTACGCCGTATCGGGGAAAGGGGGCTTGGCCATCGCCTGGCTCAAGTTCTTGACGGCGCCGGCAAAATCACGCGCTTCGATATCGAGCCTTCCCAGGTAATACAGGACGTTGGGATGATCTCCAGTCTCGCGGCGTACGGCTTCAAACTCTTTCCGGGCTTCGGTGGATTTGTGTTGCTCGAACAAGGCGACGGCGAGAGGGAACTGCGCTCGCAGAACGAGCGAGGGATCCAACGTCAAGGCTGCCCGGAACTCCTCAACGGCTACTTCATAACGGTCTTGCTTCAGCGCGTCATAGCCCTTGCCGAGATGGGCTTGTACGTTGTCGGACTGTGATAGCTGTGCGGGGGGAGTCGTTTGGCCAAACGTATTCTGGTGTAGGCAGAGCGAGAAGAGCGCGAGAGTCAACAAGCAGTTCTGTCGGCGATGTGCGGCCCTGGCCATTATGCGCATGTTTCGTTCGGGGGATGAGGAGATTATAGCTGCGGCCGTAACCTGGTTGACGCGGTTGCAGGCCGGAGTGCGCTGTCTTGACCGTGCCAAACGCCGATGGTAGTTTCGGTTCCACAGTTAATGATCGAGGGACATTCGTCTGGACTGGACCGGGAAGCCCCAACACGTCGATCTACGCCGCCGCAATTTTCTCGTTCGATTCTGCCAGAGCGTTGGCATGGCTATGGCACCTGTCGGATGGTGGCGCAGCGCGTTTCCCGCCTTGAAATACGGTGCGGCCAGTCAGCCCGCTGCAGGCGGCGAGTATCATCTGCATCCTCACTATCGGGCGGAGCGACCGCTCGAGCTCGTACTACAGAAAGTGCAGCCGGGGCTAGACGACTTCATCACGGAAAAGTATGCCGAGCAGATCGCCGCGATCCTGGCGGATTGGAGTCTTGGTTTGCTGCGATCGGCGAAGGACTCTCAATCCATTGCGAAGGCTCTGGCGGCCGACTTTACCGGCGCATCTGTGCGTCCGACTGAATCAAACCTTGTTCGGGAGAGTTCGGCTTTTCAGGTGCGACGGAACAAATTCACGGAACAGATCGCACTTTCGCGCGAAGCCTTTCTCAACGAATGGCGGTCAAGCCTTAACGATTTCGCCGAAGTCGTGACGGCAGAGTTCCAGGTTACAGCGATCGATGCGGCGGCAGTCGAAGGGAGCACGCCTGGCTCCTTGCCGGCGCCGGTGCAGACTCGGGTTCGGTACGAGATCGTGGGTGGTGGAACGGGCTTTCACCGGGAGCAGCGAATCGGGAATTGGGAATTGAACTGGGGACGTTCTTCCTCTGGTGAGTTTCAGATTCGCACATGGCGAACGCTCGATGAAATGGTGGCGCGTTCCAGGGCTCCGGTCTATGTGGACATTACATCGGCCGGGCTGAGCAGCAATTCTTCGTACGCGGCGCAATTGCTGCACGGTACGGACTACTGGCGAACCGTACTCGACGGCGCGTCGGGGATCGACATCTACGGACACAATGGCGTTTCCGTCGCGGACATCGACAACGATGGTTTTGACGATCTCTACGTGTGCCAGCCCTCGGGCCTGCCCAACCGGCTGTATCGAAATCGCGGCAACGGAACATTTGAAGACATCACGGAATCGTCGGGGCTGGGAGTTCTTGAAAACACGGCGTGCGCGGTTTTTGCGGATTTCAGCAACCGCGGTCGCCAGGATGTGATCGTCGTGCGAGCGAGTGGGCCGTTGCTGTTTGTGAACGAAGGCGGAGGCAAGTTTCGTCAGAAGCCTGACGCCTTTCACTTCGCCAGTCCTCCGCAGGGAACCTTCACCGGCGCGGCTGCTGCTGACTACGACCGCGACGGGTTACTCGACGTTTATTTTTGCTTGTACGCCTACTACCAGGGAACTGGACAGTACAAATATCCCTCGCCGTATCACGATGCGGAAAACGGGCCGCCGAATTTTCTGATGCACAACAACGGGGACGGAACGTTTCACGACGTGACTGCGGAATCAGGAGTGAATCAGAACAACACGCGCTACAGCTTTTGCTGCGGATGGAGTGACTACAATGGCGATGGCTGGCCCGATCTCTATGTGGTCAATGATTTCGGGCGCAAGAATCTTTACCGGAATCGCGGCGATGGCACATTTACAGATGTTGCATCTGAGATGTCGGCGGAAGATGTAGGGGCGGGAATGAGCGTCGCCTGGCTCGACTTCGATAACGACGGTGCTGAAGATCTTTACGTCGGCAACATGTGGACCGCAGCCGGGGAACGCATCTCGATGCAGGGCAACTTCAAGAAAATGTCCTCCAGCCAGACTCGATCGCTCTACCAAAAACATGCGATGGGCAACTCGCTGCTACGAAATCGAGGCGCCGACTTCGAGGAGGCGACGACTGCAGCCGGCGTGGGAATGGGGCGCTGGGCCTGGTCGAGCGATGCGGTTGATTTCGATCATGACGGGTTCCCTGACCTCTACATCGCCAACGGCATGGTTTCTGGCCCCCAGCGACAGGATCTCAGCAGTTTTTTCTGGCGGCAGGTTGTCGCACTCTCACCCGACCAAGCAGGCGCAGCGCACGCGTACGAGGAGGGATGGAATGCCATCAACGAACTCATCCGCTCTGATGGCACTTGGAGCGGCTATGAGAGAAATGTTTTTTACGCCAACAACCGCGATGGAACGTTTTCCGATGTTTCGGCTGTGGTCGGCCTCGATTTCGTGGAGGATGGGAGATCCTTTGCTCTAGCCGATTTCGATGGCGACGGACGACTCGAGCTATTCCTGAAAAACCGCAACGCGCCGCAGTTGCGGATCCTGAAAAACGTGATGGAGGAACTGCCGCCGTCGATTGCGTTTCATCTTCAGGGTACGAAAAGCAACCGCGATGCGATCGGTGCTTCCATTACGATCGAGACTGGTGCGGGCCGCCAGATGCGCATGCTTCAAGCTGGATCCGGATTCCTGTCGCAGCACAGCAAAAACGTTTTCTTCGGGCTTGGAGAGGCAAAGGGAATAGTCCGGGCCTCGATTCATTGGCCTAGCGGTCTCGTGCAGGAACTGCGCAATCTACCAATCAATCACAAGATTTGGGTGCAAGAGGGGCTGGAACCTTCACGCATGCAACCGTTCGCTACCCAGTCGAAGAGCCGGGCGGTTATTCCGCCTGATGGAAATCGCGGAGGCGAACTGCTGCCATCTCGCGTTGAAACCTGGCTTCTGGCGCCGGTTGCGGCTCCGGACTTCTCGTTGGCCGATTTATCGGGAAAGGTCCATGCGCTTTCCTCGACTCGAGGCGGCCTTACACTCTTGAATTTCTGGACCCAGAAGTCTCCTGAAGCCCTGGATCATTTGAGAGCGCTGCAGAAATACTCGACTGCCTGGAAAGCAAAGGGCTTGGAACTGCTTGCGGTGAACCTGGATGAATCCGTCGATCAGAACGTCCGCAACTCAGCGACAAAGTTTAGCTTTCCGATTCTGCAAGGCTCGCAAGACGTAGCGGCGATCTACAACATTCTGTATCGCCAATTATTCGACCGTCACCGCGATCTCAGCCTTCCCACATCGTTTCTGATTGATCGCAATGGCTACATCGTCAAGGTATATCAAGGTCCGCTGGTTGCTGAGCACGTGGATCAGGACCTGCGCGAAACCCCGCGGACCGAAGCCGAGCGGTTGGCCAAGGCGCTGCCGTTCCCGAGTCCGACTTATACGCTCGATTTCGGTCGCAACTATCTTTCTTACGGCGCGCTCTTTTTCCAGCGCGGATATCTCGATCAGGCGGAAGCCTCATTCCAGCAAGCGCTGCGTGACGATCCTTTGAGTGCGGAAGCGCTTTATGGCATTGGAAGCGTCTACATGAATCAAAACAAGAATGCTGCGGCCCGCGAGGCTTTCGAGCGCTGTGTGAAACTCCCAGCCAACTATCCGGATACGCTGCCGGACGCATGGAACAATCTCGGCGTGATTGCGACGCGGGAGGGCCGGGTCGACGAATCGATTCCGTGCTTCCTGGAAGCTCTGCGGCTGAATTCGCGGCACCTGCTGTCTCTCGACAACTTGGGTAATGCGTATCGCTCCCAAAGGCGTTGGGAAGACGCCCGCAAAGTTCTGGAAAGCGCGGTGGAGGTTGCTCCAGAAGATCCAGAAGCGAACTACAGTCTGGGAATGGTATTTGCGCAGGCCGGCGAGAACGATAAAGCGTACGAATACTTGCAGCGTGCGTTAAGAGTTCGGCCTGTTTATCCGGAAGCCTTAAATAATCTGGGCGTTCTTTATCTCGTGACCCAGCGTCGCGATCAAGCAGTGGCCAGTTTCGAGCAATGCATTCGTGTGGCCCCGGGCTTCGATCAGGCATATATGAATCTGGCGCGCGTGTATGTTCTGGAAGGGGAGCGGCCAAAGGCTCGCGACGTTCTGCTCGAGTTGCTCAAACAGCATCCCGACCACGCGCAGGCTAAGCAGGCACTCGATCAACTGCAACGGTAGTCACGGCTTCGGGGTTGGTGCCGTCAACAAGTCGACAAACATCTTGTAGAACTTTTCCTTATCCAGGTCGACTTGAATTTCAGCTGGAGGCCCGACGATCTTTGGCTTATCCTGTTCCGTCCAACTTAGCGTATTTCCGTATCCCGCCCCGCGGTTGAGGTCGATATCCAGATAACGCATACTTTTTGCAGTAATCAGCGTTGGATCGAGCCATGCGAGCGCGGCAAGTTCATCCCAAAGATAGTTGTAGTTTCCAAATAGACGAGCATATGCCGCCACATATCCCGCGGCAGGAGTCTTGCCGTCTTTCACGCGGTTGATCAGGTCTTGAGTCAGGCGTGTCTTGACGGAGATATCGACAGTCGTGCAAATGATTTTCTTCCATGGTGCAGTCAGGGCGATATGCGCGGCTTCGGGATCAAACCAGAGATTGAATTCGTGCCGCGGAGCGTTCACAAACTCGGGATCGTCGGTATCCGGATTCAGGCTGCCGCCCATGAGCACCAGTTCCTTCGCCAGCATGGGGAACTCACGGTCGATGGTGATGGCAAGGGCGAGATTCGTCATCGGTCCGCCGGCGTAGATCGTGATTTCGTGCGGATATTTGTGGACCATCCGCACCAGAAAATGCGCCGCATCTTCATCGAGAGGCTTGGTGGTCGGCTTGCCTTCCGGCATGCCCCCTAACTGGTCGGGCGGATGATAGAGCCGGGGAGTCCAAGCGCCCACCCATGGCACGGCGCCATACTGCTGTTCCCACAGTTCCGTCTCTTCTTTACGGCGCACGAGTGGATACTCGGCTCCTGGGACCACCGGAATGTCGGTCCGTCCGATAATCTCGAGCATGCGCAGAGTGTGCGCGACCTCCTCTTTGAGCCAGGCATCGCCCGTCACTACCGTTATGCCCAAGACTTGCGTTTGTGGAGATTGAACCAGCAACAAGATCGACTGCTGATCGGTTCCTCCGGGACCGGCAGCATCCTGATCGACGATGATCTTGCGCTTGCCCGCGGAGGACTGCTGTCCGCAGCCTAAAACGCTCGTCAACAGCAACATTCCTACGAACCACAGCCGGAACAATCTCATTTCGCTCCCTGCTTTCCTGACAAACGGCCGATCAGCAAGTCGAAGAATCGTGTCGAGTCCACGCCCACAGCGACTTTCGCGTTCGGCACAAAATTGTCTCGCAGAACCGGAGATGTCCTCGTCGAGGCGAGAGTGGGCGCCGATCCGCGAATTGGCATGTTGACTGGCGCATTCTTGTCCGCTCCAGGACGCCGTCGCAAATCACCAGCATTGGGACTGTAGCCAAGCGTTTCTCCGGCGGTGAGTTCGCCAGTGGTTTCGACGTCGACGTAATAGTCCTGAAATTGCAAAATCGACGGATCGAGAAAACCCGCCACGGCGAGGGAGTCATGCATGTTCGGCCCAGAGAGGAAGCCCCGCTCACGGTTGTGATTTATGGCATTGCGCGCAATGGTTGCAGCGGCCTGGCTCACAGGATTTCGTGCGACTTCGAGTGTCTTGACGTGCTCGTCGGTGAGTGAGGTCTTCCGAGTCACGTCCAGACCGACCATGGTGATGGGAATTCCGGACTGGAAGACAATGCGCGCAGCCTCCGGATCGACGTAGATATTGAATTCAGCGGCAGGGGTGATGTTGCCTCCCGACAAAGATCCACCCATCATAACCAAGCCTCGAACCATGCGCGCCAAGTCCGCATCCGAGTTTAGTGCTGCGGCGACGTTGGTCAGCGGGCCGATGGTGAGGAGCGTGATTTCTTGCGGGTATTTGCGCACGGTCTGGCGAATAAAATCTGCCGCGGGGTCAGGGATGAGTTTGCGCTTCGGTTCGGGGAAGATCGCTCCGCCCAAGCCGTTCTCGCCGTGCGCGTAGGTAGCTGTGACCAAGCGGCGCAGCAGAGGACCCTTGGCACCGGCAGCTACTGGAATGTCGTCGCGTCCGGCTATCTCAACCATGCGGAGCGCGTTCGGCAACGTCAAGTCCAAAGGAACGTTTCCGGCAACGGCGGTGATGCCTTCGATCTTGAGTTCCGGCGAGCGCATGGCTAAAAGCAACGCAAAGGCATCGTCGACGCCGGGGTCGGTGTCGATGATGACGCGAGAGGGCCCGCGGTCCGGTTGTTGTTTGGCAATCGGTTGCACCCGCAAGTTTGGCGCCACCGTGCCTATAGCGAGAGTAGCCGCAGAGGCGGTCACAAATTCGCGTCGCGTCATGTCCGAAGGTTTTTTCATGTTTAGTGTTGCGCCACTTGTGATCTGAGCTGCAAATGATCACTTGTCACAAAGCATTGCATTCTATTTTGACCGTGCCAGCTTAGCCAGTGGATTCTCGTCCGCTCGAATGCGCCGCCGAAGTTGCGATCAGCAAGGATGGCGGATAAAATGCCCGACTAGGCAAGACGGGCCCTGACCCGTCCGCCGCTTTTCTTCATGGGCTGTTTCGACGGGGTTCAGTTGTACAAGCCGACCAGAGCCATCGACCGAATCGTTGTCCTGCTTATTTTTTTCGCGTGCATCGCACAATCGCTACAGGCTCAGAACTCGGCTTCGTTGCGCGGTGTGATTCGCGATTCATCCGGAAAGCCGGTCGCGGGCGTCATCATTCGATTGAAGGGCAAAGAATCCGCCCAGACTCAGACGGCTCATTCCGATTCGCAAGGGAACTACAGTTTTGCCACCGTTCAGGGTGGAGTCTACAGCCTGCGAGCGGAGATCACCGGATACTCGGTCGCGGAAATCGCGTCCGTTTTCCTCGCTCCAAACGAAGAGAAGCATATCGACCTAAACCTTGCGCCTCAACCCGCGTCATCGCAGGGATCACCATCGCAGCAGCCCGAGTTCTTTGACCAGCCAAGTTTTACGGTTGCGGGTGTTACCGACACCACGAGCCTCGGCGGCCACGGTTCTGACACAGTGGTGCGAACCCGCGAAACTCTCGCCAAAGATACGGTAGCTCTCGGGAAGACTGCAGGAACTGAGAATCGAAGCGCATCGGATGCTGAGAAAACGTTGCGCGCAAATGCAGAACGGGAACCCGCCAATTTTGAGTCGAACCATCGATTGGGTGGGGCGCTGGTCGAGAATGGCAAAGCCCGCGAGGCCATCGTCTACCTTGAGCGAGCCCGTACTCTCAAACCGGGAGACTATGAGAACGCCTACCTTCTGGCGTTGGCCAATGCGCGATCCGGAAATTACGAGAGTGCGCGCAATCAGACACAGACCTTACTGAAGCAATCCGACAAGGCCGAACTCCATCATCTGCTGGGCGATGTCCAGGAACGCATGGGAGATTCTCTGGCTGCGGTGCGCGAGTACCAACGGGCTGCTGAACTGGACCCAACTGAAACTTATCTGTTCGACTGGGGCTCCGAGTTGCTGCTGCATCATGCTCCGGAGCCGTCCGCGGAAGTCTTCACCAAAGGGAACCGGCTGTTCCCTCGTTCGATTCGAATGCTGATTGGACTTGGGGCAGCCCAGTTTGCGCGCGGATCCTACGATCAGGCGGTACTGCAAATCTGCGCGGCATCCGACCTCGATCCCAGCGATTCGCGTCCATATCTTTTTTTGGGGAAGATGCAAAGGGCTGAAGCCACGCCCTCTGCCGAGGTTCTGCAAAAGCTGCAAAGCTTTGAGCAACAGCAACCTGCGAACGCCGAGGCCAACTACTATTACGCTCTGGCACTTTGGAAGGTGCGAGCCGGGTCCCCGGACACATCGGCGAAGGTGGAGTCACTTTTGGCGAACGCCACGCGTCTCAATCCGGCGTTCGCGGCCGCTTACCTTCAACTGGGCATCGTCCATTCCGAAAAAAGGGATTATCCAAAGGCGATTCTCGACTATCAGCAGGCGATCCATGCCGATCCGAAGCTCGAAGAGGGGCATTATCGTCTCGCTCAGGCCTATCGGCAGTCGGGCGATACGAGTAAGTCCGAAGCGGAAGTCCAAATCTATAACCAGCTCGCTAAAGAATCAGCCCAAAAAGCGGAACGCGAGCGCCGGGAAATCCGGCAGTTTGTCTACACTTTGCGTGACCAACCGCCCCTTCCCACACACGAGTAATAGGACGGTCGGATTGCATCGAATGCGCGACATTGTATAATCCGGCGCGTGGATCTGTGGGAGGGTAGTCCCCTCCAATATCAAAACCCCTGCGAGGAACCATGTCGGGAGTGCAAGAAGATCATTCTGCGAGCCGCGTTGCCACTTATTTTGTGTTCATCTTTCTGGTCGCGGCGGTCATCGAGACGTTGCTAGCAAGCTTCGGGCGATAGTATTTCTCAGCGCCTTTTGCGTGTGTAGCTGTGAACTTGGAGTGAGGCAGATAACGGATTCGTCTGCCCATAAAGTGGGTACTGTGCGCGCCGCGAACGAGGCATAGCGGGTCGCAGCCCGGGCTGGAGCGCGGCACTCCGCTCAGGCTTCTGCTGTGTTACACTTTTTGGTTCATACTGACAAACTGTTGCACGCAGGACATCCAATCCACAAATGCTTTTTTCCAAAGAATATGTGGGCTATCTGGCCCGCGAAGTCACCAAGAAACTGATTGCCGGCAAGTTCATTGAGGTCACGGCCCTTCCCGCGGTGAACGAGCGCGTGAATGCGGCGTTGGTCGACGAACTTTCGCTCGAGGATCGCATCAATGACGAAGTGCGGGTCATCCTCGAAGCCTACTCCGACGAGATGCGCAACAGCGGCGCCAACTACCAGGAAATGTTCCGCAAGGTAAAGACCGAACTGGTGCGCAAGTACAAGGCGGTGCTGTGAGACTCAGCCGCGATAAAGTGAACGTGCTGGCGCGGGCGGTATCCGATGTCCTCAAGCAGATGGATGAAGTCGAGTTCATCGAAGACCCGAACACTATCCGCCAGGAAACCCGCAAAATTCTCGAAGACCTGCTGAATCAGGAAGCCAGAATCGACGTCGCAGCCCGCCAGAAGATTGAGAGTCAGAAACGTACCATCCTCGAAGGCTCACAAGAGTGGGATATCCTCTACCGGAAGTATTACAACGAGGAAGTGAAGAAACTCGGCGTTTGATATGCGATTGCAGTATCCGGCCCAAATGAAGCCGAGCTATTGAGCGGATTTCAGCTCAATCGTGATGAGGTCTCGCACTGAACGGGCTGGGTGTTTGTCTTCAGTAACCACAAGCTTGAACGGTCCTGAGTGCGCGTCGAGTGGCTTGCCGTTCATTGAATCCGCGACGATGACTTCTCCGGGATGAAAGCTCGGATCGACCTCGCCTAGCGCCAATACGGACCGGTAACCGTCGGAACCGGTGGCGACAATGTAGTTGGCAAGCGCTTTGCCGCGAAGGTCACTCCCCAACGGTGCCCCCAGCTTGACAAGCAAAACCGAAAGGCGAACCCCGGAATATTCTTCGTCTGCATTGGTGTGCGAATTGTGGATCATCACCGAGACCCGCGAAAGAGTCTTCAGTTCCGCTGCCGACACCACGAGTGGCTTGTGATCAGCGTACGTTAGAAGAGTCAGATCACTTTTCGATGAAGTGGGCGACGCATCCGGGTCGCTGTGAGTCCCAGCCGTTGTAGCGGGTGTCTCTTGCTGTGCGGGTGCCGACGAAGTAAGGAGCGCGACGGCGAGAATAAAGCTGCTGAACAGTTTGGTCCACATGCTGGGAAGCATAGCGCCGAAACCAGGCGGATGTCAGCCCTCGTAACAAGTGGAAAGCATAGAATTGTGCCAACACGACCTTTGCGCGACAAGGCAGACTGTTTGCATCGAATCAGCGACGTTACAGCTATCATCAAGCAGGCCGCGGCAGAGGTTGGATTTGACCTCGCCGGAATTGCTCCCGCCGCTGACGCCTCCGAACTCAAGTACTTTCCCGAATGGATTGCCGCTGGACGCGCCGGTGAAATGAATTACCTGCAGGCGTGCGATGAACAGGGTGAGCTGAAACGCGGCTCGCTGGCCCGGGTTGCGCCGTGGGCTCGAAGTGTCGTGGTATGCGCCATCAACTACAACACCGACCATCCTTACTCGACGCAAGAGACGGATGCGAGCCGGGGTTGGATTTCCCGCTATGCGTGGAGCCATGAGGATTATCACGATGCGGTGCTGAATCGCCTGAAGCAAGTGGAAGCCACATTGCGCGGGACGCTGTTGCCCGAGTTGCAATCGACCCTCACAACCCGCAGCTACGTCGACACCGGTCCCCTGGTCGAGCGCGTCTATGCCAAATATGCGGGCGTGGGCTGGATCGGCAAGAACACTTGCATCATCAATCAGCAGAAAGGCTCGTGGCTTTTTCTGGGCGTGATCCTCACGTCACTCGAACTTGCGCCCGATGTTCCGGCTCCTGACCGGTGCGGCACGTGCACTCGCTGCATCGATGCCTGTCCGACGGATGCGATCCTTGCGCCCTACCAGCTCGACTCCAACAAATGCATTGCATATCTAACAATTGAGAAGCGTGGCTCAATTCCTGAAGCATTTCGCGTAGGTATGGGGCGCCATGTATTTGGCTGCGATATCTGCCAGGACGTGTGCCCCTGGAATCGCAAGGCTCCGGCAACTGCTTCGACTGAATTTCAAGCTCGCCCCGGATTGGTGAATCCCGCGCTCGACTGGCTGGCCGCGATGTCTGCGGATGAATTCCGGGCCGTCTTTCGGGGCTCGCCAGTTCGGCGTACGAAGCGCACCGGTCTACGCCGCAATGTGGCCATCGCCATTGGGAATAGCAAAAACAGAGAATTGCTTCCGCTCCTCGACTCTATGACCGTTGACGAAGACCCCTCGGTCAGCGAAGCTGCCAGATGGGCAAAAACGCAATTTCTAACCTCCCCAGAAAAGTAGCTAGAGAGAGTTGTTGATTCGCCTTATATTCGCCTCCAATGCCCGCTAAATCCTGCCTAGATTTGCAGCACTTCCGTAACTTGGTTATTGCGATTCGCCACAACTAAACTTCGGGTAAGGGGTTCTTAAATTAGTAAGTTACGCTTGAACTAGGGGTAACCATGTCTTCACGCCACATGCAGCCAATGCGGCGCGCTTTTTGCGGCATCGTTGTAGCGTTCGCCTTGTGCTCCGCTCTCGCGGGGGCGTCAGCCACGCTTCTGCTGGAAGAGCCTTATGGCACGATGGGATTTTTTACCGCGACCGGTCATGCCGCAGTCTATCTTTCCGGCGTATGCGCCGAGACCCCTGTGGTTCTTCGTCGTTGCGCCCCGGGAGAGACCGGGGTGGTCATTAGCCGTTACGACGGCGTCGGCGGGTACGATTGGGTCGCCATCCCCCTCATCCCTTACTTGTACGCCGTGGAACGTCCTGAAGATGTGCCCCTGTTCGCCGATGCCCGGATGGCGCTCTTCCTGCGCGACCGGTACCGCCGTCGGTATCTGGAGGAGATTGCGCCAGATGGCAAGAATGGCGGTGCTCCAGGAGGGAACTGGTACCAGCTAGTGGGATCGTCCTACGACCGCACGATCTACGGATTCGAGATCGAAACGACCGCGGCTCAGGACGATGCGCTGATTCGCAAGCTAAATGACTCGCCCAACCGCTCCCATTTCCACCTGGTCTCGAACAACTGCGCCGATTTCGCCAAGAGCGTCCTGAACTTCTATTACCCAAAGTCGCTCCATCGCAGCATTGTGGCCGACGTGGGCATGACTACGCCGAAGCAGATGGCGAAGGTGCTCACTAAGTTCAGTGAGCGGCATCCGGAGCTACAATTTTCGCGGATCATCATTTCGCAGGTGCCAGGCAGCATGCCTCGCAGCACACCCGTGCATGGGGTGGTGGAATCGTTCCTGAAGTCGAAGAAGTATATTGTGCCCAGTGCTGTGGTCAGCCCGATTTTTGCCGGATGTGTGGCAGCAGCTTATGTAACGACGGGGGCAGGACATTTCGAACCCGCGCGCAATGCAATGGTTTTCGTCGTAGGCGGAGATCCAGACCTTCCCTTGGGGCGCGAGGATCGCCGCGCCTACCAGCTGGAGCTGAAGCACTTCCTGGCTGGAGCTTATCCCGAAGGTCCGAGAAAGAATGCTGACCGGGCTTGGGAGAGGCTGCAATCCAAGGCGAAGACCGACGTCGACGATCAGGGCAGGCCCGTCCTGCAACTGCAGGTGGGAGAGCAGACGGTGCAGGTTGGCCTGTCAGCCGGCAACGTTCTGAACGGCAACGCGCCCCCAGAGCTGGTGCGGCAGCTTCTGGAAGCCCGTTTGCAATCAGAATTGCGGCATAAATCGACTGTGGGCATCTCCGAAACGGAGATCGCTCGCGATTGGAACTTCCTTCAGAAGGCAAGCGGAAACAGCGATCTGGTCCGGACGGCTCGCACTACACCGCATGGCGAGAGTGTTCGCGCAAATAAACCGTAATTTGTTAACGGAGATAACGAAGGCCGCGCGGGTAGCGCGGCCTTCTTGTTTATTGCTGTTCCTGCGGCGGACGTTGCTGAACGCCCGCGCCCGGAACTGGCGGCTGTCCGGGAGGCTGCTGCTGCTGCAGCATCAACTGGCGCTGCTGCATTTCTTGTAGCATTTCCTGCGGAGTCTTCACGCCGGGCTGGTCGGGCTGAGCCGGCTGCTGTTCAGCATCCGCAGCCGCCTGATCCGCGCTGTCGTCGGTATTCTCTTCCGCGGTGTCGGCGTCGGCCCCGTCAGGATTGGGCTCCTGCGCCGTCGAAACCGGGTTGCCAGGAGGTACACCGGTGACTTGTTGTTGTTCGGCCGGGGGTGGGGCGGTGTTGCCAGGCGCCGCGGTATCTGACGCGGACTTCGCGACCAGTACCACCCGAGTCAGTTGCGCATCATTTGCAGCGGAGCCGAGCAGCACGTAGTTAAAGCGTGAACCATTCAGCAGTTCAGCCAGGACCTCGCGCGCTGGTCCGGGACCAAGGTGCGTCACAACCCGCTCCGGGGCGGACGGAACGTCAATCTCTGCGCCCGTCTGCTTGCGGACGGCGCGCAAAATATCGCCCAGCGTTGAGTTTGGCGCAACAATGGTCAGCTGAGAATTCTGATAACTCACCTGCGGGGCCATGGGAGCGATGGAATCAAGCGGGATCTGCTGCACAGGACCGGTCGGTCCGGATGGCAGGGGGGGAGGCGGAGTCGGCTTCTTCGTCTTCCGCTGCCCATGAACCGCGTCTGCATTTGCCGGTTGAATCACTCCGGGGCAGACAACTGCGACGCACAGGGCGATTCCGGCAACGAATTTCTTGAAATTGCATCCCGTGCTCATGATCATCTCTCCCAAATATATGATGTCGGGGGGACACCGCGAGGCAGTCTGTAACCAGATTCTAGCACTGGCGCAGCCGCAAGCCACCCGTAGCGCCAGACGTCCCATCGAGAAGAACGTCTAAAGACTAATCTCTTGCGTACTTTGATGCTATGGCACGATGTGGGGACACTGGCAAACCGATTGCAGTCAACCATTTTAGCCCGCGCAAAATCTTAACAGCGGACAACAGAAGTCGCGTAAACTGAACAAGCCTCCAACTCTATGAAAGTAAAGGCGGAATTCCCAATGAATCTGGCCTGCCGCTGCTTTTCCATCGCTCTCTGGATTGCGCTATCGATTTTGGCCTTTTCGCCTCAAAATGCTCGGGCGCAGGCCTGTCAGACCGCCAGTGATCTGGACGAGGGGGTGCGGACGAAGCTGACGGCGGCGGGGCTGCGCTACCTAGATATGGTCGTGAAGGGCGATGTGGCCTCGTTACGGCAGAATGCCATGCCCAGCCTGGCCTCCGATTTTGCGGGAATCGAGGGAACCGTTAAGGATCACCAACAAGACCTCGCCGGAGCGCAAGGAACGGTGAAATCCACATTTTTACTCGACGGTACAACGCCAGTGCCGCACGCGGAATTCTATTGCGGCGTCTTTGGAAAGAGCGGCCAGACTGCGAATAGCGCCGTCTTTTATCTCGACAATCTCCCGGCCGGAAAGTACGGAGTGGTTCTAATGGACGCGACCTCGAGCAAAGGGCGCAGCATGGTTTCGTTGATTCTGCAACAGGACGGTACCGACTGGAAATTGGGCGGACTGTACATCAAGGCCGCTCAGGTCGCAGGACATGACAGCGACTGGTTTCTGGCGCGGGCTCGTGAGTACAAGGCGAAAGGTCAGGCGCACAACGCATTTTTCTTTTACAGCGAGGCCCGCAGCCTGATCTCTCCATTAAATTTTATGAGCACGTTAGCCACCGATAAGCTCTACGACGAATCGCAGAGTGCGCAACCGCCGGACCTTCCCGCGAATGGAAAGACCGTCGACCTTGCGGCCGGAACGGCTACCTACAAGATTACTGCCGTGTTTCCGGAGATTGTGGGAAGTGATCTTGACCTGATCGTGAAGTATCAAGCCGCCGATGTGTCCGACACCAACGCCGCCTACGCCAGCAACATTGCAGTCATCAAAGCGCTGGTCGCGAAGTATCCGGAAGTGCGGGATGCCTTCGCCGCAGTTGTGGCTCGCGCCGTCGATCCGAGTGGACGGGATTATGGCACGCTGCTGGCGATGAAGGATATCAAGTAGCGGGACCGGCTTTCAGTTAAAACCAGTCAGATCCAAGCGGCATTCTTTTGGATCTTTGTCGTCGCGCAGGCCCAGAAATACTGGAGCCCGCAACTTCGGTCCGCTGCCCTGGTTGGCGCCCCCGGTCCATTCGGCGAACTCGATTTCCGCTACGAGCTGAGGTTTCACGAAACTCACTTTCCGGAGCGCCTCTACGTCTCCGAAGAATGGATTCTTGTTGGTCTCGAGCTTCTCCAGGACTTGCGAAATTTCCCCCAGCGATTTCTGATTGAAGCCGCTGCCGGCCTGTCCGACATGGATCAGCCGTCCTTCCTTGTCGTACAAGCCAAGAACGAGCGAACCAAAATGGGTGCGACTGCCTTTGGTTTCGGTATATCCCCCGATGACGGCTTCCAGACGGTGTCGAATTTTAATTTTGAGCCAGTCGCCACTGCGGCGCTCTTCGTAGCAACTGGATCGCCTTTTCGCGACGATGCCTTCTAGTCCCTTCTGCTGGGCGATCTCGAACAGCGCATTGCCGTGCTCCTCGTAGTGATCGGAATAGCGAACGCCATCGCCGGTTTCCAGGATTGATCCGAGCTTGCGTTTGCGTTCCTCCAGCGGTACCCGCCGCCAGTCGAAGCCATCCAGGTACAGCAGGTCGAACGCGTAATACAGAACCGTCACATCTTCGTTGGCCGCCGCCCTGTGGCCTCCGGGACGAAATCCCGTGCGCTGCTGCATCAGGCTGAACGAGGCCTTACCGTGGGCATCGAGCGCTACCACTTCACCGTCGAGGATCGCTGTCTTCGCTTTGATAAGACGCGCCATATCTTTCAACTCGGGATAACGAGGAGTCAGTTCATTCTGATTCCGCGAGACCAATCGCACCTTGCCATTTTCGATAAACGCGATCGCGCGATAGCCATCCCATTTGATTTCAAACAGCCAATCTGCGTCGTCGAACGGTTTTGCAATCGACTCTGCCAGCATCGGATGGATCGCTGCTGGCCTAGGGCGCTTCACGGGGTCCGCAGAAGACTGCACCACGGGGGATACGGGGGGCGCGGAGTACTTGGCCTTCAGCAGCTTGGTACTTAGAGGAGTGGCCGGCGCTGCTACGCTGCTTTCTTTTTGCTGCTTCGCGCTTTTGGCGTTCTGTCTTTCGCGCTCGCCGGGCGCGTTCGGGGTTTTTTTTTGGGGCCGCTCTCCTCGGCTCTCTTCTTATCGAGTTTGGCGACCGCATCGGCCAGCCAGGCAGCCTTTAACTTTCCGCGGCCGGTGGGACGACTCTTCCACTCTCTCGACCCGGAGTCTCCGGCGACCTCATCAAGATTTCGCCCGCTGAGTACGGAATCGTCGAACTCTTCAATGTCATATCCTTCAACGACCTGGTCGTCGTGCTTCTTGATCAGCAGCCATTCGTTTCCTTTGCTTCCGGGACGTCGTCCTTTCATCTTGATGAGAGCGAAGTCGCCCTTCAGACGTTTCCCGTTCAGACGAAATTTCAGATCGCCCTTGGCGAGCATTGCGGCGGCTTCCGCTTCCGTTCCCGGCTTATACTTGCCGTCCACCGCGACCGGCGACAGCGGTTGCCACGTGCCTACGTCCCACACGATCACCGTTCCTGCGCCATAATTGTTCTCGGGGATGTTCCCTTCAAAATCGAAATACGAAACCGGATGATCTTCGACGTGCATGGCGAGTCGCTTATCAGCGGGATCGAGTGACGGTCCTTTGGGCACCGCCCAGGATTTCAGCACCCCTTCCATCTCTAGCCGGAAGTCGTAGTGCAGCCGCGTGGCATCATGTTTCTGCACGACGAAGCGGTTGCCGGCCTTCTTCGGGAGGCTCGGAGGAGGCTCCGGTGTCTCTTCAAAACGACGTTTGCGCTTATATTCTTCGAGGGCCATTCGTACACTCCCTAGGGCGCCATTCTAGCAATTAGAAGATGAAAACGCCCTACATACTCCACCTTAGCGGCTGCTCGCAGCCTCTCGATATAATCCACAATATTCCGCTCGTCCCATGAAACGCGAATTTCCCGAAGTCCCGCTGGTCGGTGTCGGCGCCATCATCATCGAGGACGCTCGCGTGCTCCTGGTCAAGCGGGCCCATCCGCCACTGCAGGCCCAATGGTCCATTCCTGGCGGCGTCCTGGAAGTCGGGGAACTGATCCGGGAAGCTGCCGTCCGCGAGGCTCGCGAAGAGACCGGACTCATCGTCGAGCCCGAGGATCTTCTTGGCGTCTATGACCGCATCCTGCGCAATCCCGAAGAGCAAGTCCAGTATCACTACGTGTTGATTGATTTTTTCTGCCGTCGCGTCGGAGGGGAGTTGCTCGCGGCGAGCGATGCCGCCGAAGTCCGCTGGTTCGCCCGGGAAGAATTACCGGCGCTGAAGCTCGCCGAAGATACCATCGACGTAGTCCGCAAGGGCTTCGCCACACTAGGAATGAAGTAGCACACTCCTGCGGTGAACCCCCCGGTTCACGGCTTGGGATGCGAAATGCTTAGGGGATAGTAAGCCATTAAGTATTTGGCCTGGTCACTGTCGATGGGATCGATATCGAAATTCATCTGGTTCAGATTCCCGAAGCTTCGCAGGCGAAAGTAATAGACCTTGCCCGGTTCCGCTGTGAAGTGCGCGAGCGCCAACAAAACTCCGGCGTACTTTGGGGACGGCTTCGGCAAGAGACGCGATTGCGGACTGGCGCACACGTGATGCTCGCCTGGTTCCACCGACACCGAAAAATAAGAATTATGCTGGTTGGCGCCGACCCACATTCCGTCGAGCCCAATCCGGGTAGTCATACACGATCCGATACAGTTCACGGCGCCGATATCCTGGATGAAGTACACCAACGCCTTCCCGGCTTCGGGCGGTGCCGGCGTGTGCTGGGATTCGTCCAGCTTCGCTTCATACTTGATGTCTTTGGAACCACAGGCTGCGGCAACTGTGCCGTTTTCTTGCTGGGCAAACGCGGACAGGGTCAGGAACATAAAAATAGCAACGCTTTTCATGATTTCCTCCCAGAGCCCCACTCGGATTCTAAGCTGAGTTCAAGCGCACCATTGCGTTTTCTGCGTTGATGGGCGAAAACGTCTGCTAAGAATGGGACTCACTGCCGCCGGCATCAAACGCGCCATCCTCCCATTCCGCATAGCACGAATGGCACCTCCATGCCCGGCGGTGTATCGGCATCGGCACGCGAAGGAAAGCGCTCATGTATGCAATCGGCCGATCCAGCTCTCTAAAGTTCACATCCAGTGATCGGCACTTTGGACAGCGCGGTTGTTCGTAGAGCCCGACTCCTTGCACGTAGAGGCCTTCGAGAATTGGCTCATCGAGGATCTTGCGGGCGTTGTCGGCATCAGCGATTCTGACGTTGAGCTTGATTCCGCCAATGAAGTTGGAAATGAACCAATCGAGGCGGACCAGATTTTCATCCCCCAGAAAACACTCGATTCCTACCGACTCGAGGCAGCCCTTGGCCAGCAAGGCTTCGGGCAGATCGCGGAACTGACGGATGGTCACCAGTTCCTGAATCTCCATTTCGTGCTGCTGCTCTGGGCCCGCGTCATCAGGACACTTCAAGTGCCGGCGGTCCATCTCCTCCTCCAGCGCTTCCCAAGCCAAGTCTGTGAGCGACTCTGCGCTTCGTGCCAGGCGCAGCAACTCGCCATCAGTCTGGCTGGCGTAGTTCGCCGCCAATCGCCGCCGCTCGCGCTGTTCATTGAGGTAAGACTCGCCAGAACTGGACACTTGCCAAGGATACTTCGGCTGCCTGCTTTGGGCCAAATAGCCCAACAAAGCTTTCTAGGACTGGGGGCCAAGCGCGTCGCCATCAATTCCGTCGTCTTCCCACTCCGAATCGCAGAAATGGCAACGCCAGGCGCGGCGGTGAAAGGGAATCGGCACACTCACAAAATTCATAGGACAAAATATTTGCGGTCCATCCCCCGACCCGCAGGCAACGCCGCAGCAGCTGCATGTGACTAATAGCAGAGCGATTCTCGTGGTATGAGAAACTCACATCATGAGCACGCAGGAATCCAAGAAAGTCATCTATGCTGCCATCGCCGCCAACGTCGCGATTGCGATCTGCAAGTATGCAGCGGCGGCTTTCACCGGCAGTTCTGCGATGCTCGCGGAAGCTTTCCACTCGACCGCCGACTCCGGGAATGAACTGCTGCTCCTGTTCGGAATCAAGCGCAGCGAGCGGCCGGCGGATGAGTTGCATCCCTATGGACATGGAAAAGCGCTCTATTTCTACTCGCTGCTGGTGGCGGTCTACATTTTTGGCATCGGCGGCGGGCTCTCGATCCATGACGGAATCACTCATCTGCGGAATCCGCAGCCGACGGGCCATCCCGGGTGGAATTATGCGGTATTAGGATTCGCGACTGTATTTGAATTCTATTCGTGGATCATCTCGTATCGCGAACTCCGGGCGCGTACCGATCATGACGAGAGTACCTGGGAAGAAATCATAACTAGTAAAGATCCGACAGTCTTTACCGTTTTTCTGGAAGATTGCGCTGGCTTGATTGGCGCCCTGCTTGCGTTTCTGGGAATCTTTCTGGGCCGCATGTTTAACAGACCCTATCTCGATCCTGTGGCGTCCATTCTCATCGGACTTTTGCTGGCGGCGATGGCCATCTTCCTGGGAAAAGAAAGCGGTGCCCTGCTCATCGGCGAGAGAACCAACCGTGGCCGAATCCGGCGAGTGAGAAAGATCATTACCGACGATCCTTCAGTCGATAAGGTCGGGGACTTGCTCACCATGCAACTGGGGCCTAGCCAGGTGCTCTTGACCGTGAATATCCAGTTTCAGCGCGGGCTCGACATTCATCAGTTGGAGCTGGCGATTGAGCGCATCGAGAAGTGTATTCGCGAGAAAGAACCGATGATCGAGCGTATTTTTATCGAAGCCGAGTCATTCAAGCGAAGCGCGCCTTCGTCCGCTCAATGAACCTTGAAGTGCTGGCGACCGTCAGAAAAAACAAACGGCCCGCAGTCACAAAAACTGCGAGCCGTCCGGTGGACTGGTTGGGATTGACCAAGAGGTGGTCACTCTAACGTGGCCTCTACGGCAACTCCGGGTTCGTCTAATCGACGATCCTGACCGACCTGCGTCAGGCGGAATCAATCCTTACTGCACCGGTAGTGTGCGGGCTGTAGCTTCCGGCGCGTTGTTGTACATCAACGCTGCCCGAAACCCCGCTTAGAGCAACCGCTCTAAGTCTCAGCCACCTCACCTGGTCTTTGATAACCCCAACTACTACCTTCAGAACTTGTCATCCGACCACCTCCTTTCCGGTGTAAGCGCAGATTATTACGGAACCCGCTGCTCCGTCAATCGGGGGAACCCGGTGAACCGCGGAAAGCAATAGGACAAGCCAAAGAACGTCGTCAGGGGAACGGCCGAATGCATACAGGCCGCTGCCAGCCGCGATCGCTACGAATTCCTTCCCATAGCGTCGATGAACCCGCGCGCCATATTCTCTGCGGGAGGCGCCGATTACGATCACATCTTTCACCGTGAGCGGCGCGACCGTGAAACCGTGTCCGGTGCGATAGTCGGTCGCGGTCACGTCCCATACGGCGTTACCAGTCTTCGCATCGAGTGCAATCACGTGCGCATTCAGCGTGCCCAGAAAAACTTCGTCGCCGAGAATTGCCATCCCGCGATTCACTCGCGTGTAGTCCCCCGAACCGGTCGCGCAGTTTTGCGACTTTCGCAGAACTCGCCGGCCGCTCGGAAGTCACCTGAGTGAGCGCCTGAGTGGCACACATCCAGCGAGACGCCGGCGCTACGATCGGCTTCCGGAGCTACAATACCTTTTATGTATCACTATGATCCTAAGGTCGCGCTGGAAGAATTGAATGAGGACGCCACCCTCCCGAATCCGGTGCATGTGCGGGACATGATTCTGCGCGCGCATCCGTCAACCGATAGGGCGCTGGAGCTGAACCGGCTGTTTCTGGAGTATCAGAAGTTTTTTGGGGAAGCGCAGAAATTGGGGAAAGAGATTTTGAAGCAGCTGGCCGGGAATTAGTGTTCTGAGCATTTTGCTGCCGGTCACAATTGGTCCGACGTGCGTGGTTCGGGCTGACAAGTGCCGATGCCTCACCGATCTTGGCTGATTGGACTTTTTGTACTCACTAGTCACGCATTTCCCCAGAATTCTTTCCATCGTGGAACATCTATCGCCATAGTGAGAACTGAAAAGGAAATTGTTATCGCCAGCGATAGTAGAGCTGTCGATGGAAACGGCAAGCTTCTTCCCGACACCTGCAAAATCAGAAGCGCCGGAAAATGGCACCTCTCTCTGAACGGAATGGCCTCCAATCGGGCAGCAGACGTTTTCTCTATCGTTGGTAGAATCCTGCGTCGCCCAGGCGATATTGCTGACAGGTCCACAGCCATTGTCAATTCGTTGACGCCCCTGTTGAGTTCCGCCGTGAAATCCGATCCCGCGCTCAGAGAATATGCACTTGCTCAAGGTTCGCTGCTCGGTATCACGGTCTTTGGTAGTGAGAGCAAAGTCTTGAAACTTACGTCCATCAAGTTTGTGGTTTCCGAAGGGGAGTCGTTTCCAACGAACGTTATTATTGTCCGGGCGATTGTGCCCAAGATGGCCGCGCTGGAATGTTCGTACCCTCTGCTGATGCGCTCAAATTCAACTGGAATACGGAACCGCTCGTTGCAGTGCGTGACTTTGTGCTAATGGAGATTGACCGACATCAAGTAGATATCGGACCCCCGCTTCAAATTCTCCAGATTGATCGGAAGGGCCGAGCCAAATGGATCGAAAAGCCGAACGTATGCAAAGATCAGAAGTAGCCGCCTGGCGCGCTGCATTGTTTAAAGCTCCACCACCAGCCGGTTCCAACGTGAGTTGTGCTGAGGCCATCATTTACAATCGAAAATTCTACTTTCTATCGGGAATTCAACTATGCATCGATGGTCTGAACTGTTTATTCCAACATTGCGGGAGGCGCCGGCCGATGCGGAGGTGGCTTCGCATAAATTTCTGGTGCGGGCAGGGTATATCCGGCAGCTGGCGGCGGGGCTTTATTCCTACCTCTTTTTGGGGAACCGCTCGTTTAACAAGATCACGAGGATTGTGCGGGAGGAGATGGACAAGATCGGGCAGGAATTTTTCTTGCCGGTGCTGCATCCGCGGGAGATTTGGGAGGCGTCCGGCCGCTGGGCGCTGATGGGGGAGAATCTTTTCCGGCTGAAGGATCGCAAGGGCGCGGACATGTGCCTGGGCATGACGGAAGAAGAGGTCATGACCTCGATCGCGTTGAAGGAGCTGCGGAGCTACAAGCAACTGCCGCAGATCTGGTATCAGATTACCCCGAAGTTTCGCGATGAGCCCCGGCCGAAGTCGGGGCTGCTGCGGGTGCGGCAGTTCATGATGAAGGACGCGTATTCGTTCGACATCGACGCTGCTGGGCTCGACGTTTCTTACAAGAAGCACTACGAGACGTACTGCCGGATTTTTGACCGGTGCGGATTGAAGTACATGGTGGTGGAGGCCGATTCGGGGGCGATGGGTGGCAAGGAGTCGCACGAGTTCATGGTGCGGACGCCGGCGGGCGAAGATCAGATTGTGAGCTGCGATGGGTGCAACTACGCGGCGAATTTGGAAAGGGCGACTTCGAAGCTGGAGCCGTGGGGAGATCTTGCACTGGAGGGCGATGGGAATCCGCTGCTGGTGCACACGCCGGGGCAGAAGACGATCGAGGATGTCGCAAAATTTCTGGGAGTGTCGCCGAAGAACAAGATTAAGACGCTGGCCTACATGGCGGACGAGGTCGATGCGAAGGGGAAGAAGAAGTCGCGCGCCATTGTGGTGCTGATGCGCGGCGATCATCAACTGAACGAAGCGAAGTTCAATGGGACCGTGGCGACGGCTACGCGTCCGATGGATGAAGGGGAGATCAAAGAACTGTTCAAGTCTCCTGCGGGCTATTTGGGGCCGGTTGGGATTGAGTGGGCTCGCGATCTGAAGAATCCGGGTGACAAGCCTGTGCTTCTTGTGGACAAGGCGCTGGAAGGGCGGACGAATCTGATTGCCGGCGCGAATAAAGAGGACTACCACATGAAGAATCTGACGCCGGGGAATGATTTTCATCCGACGGCGTATGCAGATTTGCGGGCGGTGACGGCGGGAGAGGCGTGTCCTTCCTGCGGGAAGGCGCTGCGGATCGATACGGCGGTGGAGATTGGGCACATCTTCAAGCTGGGATATCGATATTCGGAGTCGATGGGAGCGCGGGTGCTCGACAAGAACGGCAAGGAAGTGATGCCGATCATGGGGTGCTACGGGATTGGGATCGAGCGGATTCTGACGGCGGCGGTGGAGCAGAGTAATGATGACAACGGGTTCTGGCTGCCGACATCGATTGCACCGTTTGAGGTGGTGGTGGCGCCGGTCAATGTGAAGGATGAGGTGGTGCGCGTGGCGTCGGAGGAGATCGCCAAGCAGTTGGAGACGGCAGGGTTCGATGTAGTACTCGATGACCGCGATGAACGGCCGGGAGTAAAGTTCAAGGATGCGGATCTGGTGGGTATCCCCTTTAGAATCACGGTGGGAAAGAAGGTTACCGAAGGTACTGTGGAGGTCGTTTTACGTTCGACTCGCGAAGTACGCGATGTTAGGATCACGGCGGTTGTGGAAACTATTCGGGAGTTGCTCGGCCGGGCAGGATGAAGAAAGTTTCCTGTCCTGGTGAGCAGATCGTGGGACATGGGAACAGTAAAAGCGATTGTCGGGTTTCTCGTCATTATCGCCTGCGTGTACGCGGGATTTCAGATCGCTCCGCCGGAATTGGCGAACTATTCGTTTCAGGATGATCTGCGGAGCGTGGCGATGATGGGCGGATCGAATCCGCACACGACCGACCAGGAGTTGATCGAGCAGGTTATCAAGCGGGCGCAGGATCATCAGATCACGCTGGCTCCGGAGAGCGTGACAATTCAGCGGATTGGAACGCCGGGATCGCCGGCCGTGTATGTGGCGGCGGAGTATAGCGTGCCTGTCACCTTGCCGGGATATTCCTTCATCTTGCATTTCACTCCTTCGAGCGGGAATAAAGGGTTCTAGCTCGTCTTGGTTTCTTTCTCTTTCGCCCCTACCGGGGCTTTTTCTTTTCAACGCGGGGTGTCCACCCACGGCTTACGCCCCTTCGACAAGCTCAGGGCAGGCTGTGGGCTGCATTCTTTCGCCGCTCCGCGGCTGGATTTTCTTATCCTTCGGTCCAACGTTTTCCGGGGAATCTAGTTCTCACACACAGATTGAAGGCTGCGCCGCCCACGGAGAGAACCAGAGAGTCGGACAATGACCTCCGTAATCTTGTCGGGGGGTTACCAGGGAACCTAACATCGGCGTGGGAAAAAGTCTTTTCGCGTTGGCGGAGTGCGCGAATCCAGAAGGGTCCTGGGAGAAGTCATGGCGATGAAATTTCGGTTGCTCCTGAGTTTTGTTTTGGTGCTGAGCACGATGTGGACGATCGGATGCGGCCACTATACGTGCGGTACGACGTTTGGAAATGCGACTTGCACGCCGTCGGGCGGCGGCATTTCGGGTGGCGGGGGAGGCGGCAACAACATCAGCCAGACAGCTTTCGTTTATTTCATGGACGACACCTCGGCCGAGATGGCTCTGGAGGGGTTGAACGTCGCGAACTCGCAGACGTTTGCTCCGATTCCCACGTTTGTTTCGCCGACCTTCCCTGTCAATACCTTGGGTGCGAACGGTGGGATCGCGATCGTAAACAAGAATTTTCTGTATATGCCGTTCGCGAATGGGAGCTTGTACGGCTTCTCCATCGACGCAGCGACGGGAGCACTGAGCCCGGTTCCGAACCCGGTTCTCACTCTCAGCGGCAGCGGGGAAACGATCGCGGCCGATCCGAATGGAGCGGTTTTGTTTGTGGGAGTGCCGACAGGAATCTCAACGTTTACCGTGAACGCGAATGATGGATCGCTGACCCCGATCGGAACGACGACGACGGGAAGCACTCCAAGCCAGATTGCGACCGATGGATTGGGGAAATATGTATACGCGCTGACGGGGACTACGATCACAGCTTTTGCGTACACGTCGAGCGGCGTACTGACGCCGGTAACGAACAGTCCATTTCCGATCAGCATGGCGCAGATTGCGGGAGAGGCGAGCGGAAAATTTCTGTTCGGAATCACAGCGGAAAATGGCGGCGGCAGCGGAGCGATCGACAATCATATTTACGTCTTCTCGATCGCCTCCGGAGGAGGGCTGACGACGTTCGGTTCGCCAGTGGCGACTCTGAGTTCGCCGGTGTATCTGGCAGTAAGCCCCAATGGGAAGTTCGTTTATACCTTCGATCAGACGTCCGATATCGTGAGCACGGTGAACGATCCGATGGAAGGTTTTGCGTTTTCGACAGGAACGCTGACGGAACTGGGGACCTCACCTTTCGCGGGACTGGACGCGAGTGTGGGCAAGTTTGATCAGAGCGGGCAGTACATCTTCGCCATCGCAGATGTGCCAAATTCCAGTTTAGCGGGAGAGTACGCGTACGCAGTGGACGCCAGCGGCGCGGTGACCAGCAACCTGCCCCACGCGGGAGCTGTCAATGCAGGGTATGCGGTCACGGATGAGCCGTAGATTGAAGAGTGTTGGTTAACCGCTTAGAGACCCGCATGTACTCCGGGTCTCTTTTCGTTTCTGTGGGAGGGGTACAATAAGGGCACCTTTGGCCTGGTTGCGGCGTCGCAGAACTGCGGCCCTCTGACGAAACGGGTAGTAGAAATCCAGGCGGGGAAGAGGCGATACAAACCTTTTGAGCCGTCTTGACGTCTGAGTGAGTGAGGAAGAGTTCCGCCTGTAGCGTCTTGCCATCGAAACAGTCAAAACCGTGACCATCAAGATCAAGATTCCGAGGTTTGGGGGAGAAGCGGGAAAGGGCATCCGCGGGCTTCCGCGCGATCCGGTGCTGCGCGCGGCGCTGGTGGCCTTCCTGATCCTGGCAGTGTCATTTACGGTCCTGTTTTCTTACTTTTACATCAAGTACGACAGGATCATTGAGAAGCGTTTCCGCTCTCCGGTGTTTGCCAATTCCGCGAAGATTTATGCCTTGCCGAAAACGGTGAGAGATGGACAGAAGATTGCGGTTCGCGAGATTGAGACCGATTTGGAGCGGGCGGGGTATTCCGATAAAGACGGGCAGTCGAAGTTGGGTACATTCCGGCTGCTGAAGGATGGAATTGAAATTACGCCGGGATCAGAGTCGTACCACAGCCCGGAGCCAGCGCGGATCAGCATTCATGACGGGCAAGTCGACCACATCACAAGCAGTGGGACTGATCTGTCGGCGTATGAGCTGGAGCCGCAGCTGGTAACAGCGTTATTTGACGCGGAACAGCGTTCGAAACGGCAAATCGTCAAGTACAACGACATTCCTCCGACGATGGTGCAGGCAGTGCTGGCGATCGAGGACCGGCGCTTCTTTGAGCACAGCGGCGTTAATTTTGTGCGCACCGCCGAAGCGGTGTGGGGCGACGTGGTGCACCAGCGGCGCGAGCAGGGCGGCTCCACGCTAACGCAACAGCTGGCGCGCGGGTTCTTCCTGACGCCGGAAAAGACTATCAAGCGCAAATTGACCGAGATGCTGATTGCGGAGGAACTGGAGCAGAAGTTCACGAAGCAGCAGATTTTTGAGTTCTATGCGAACTGGGTGGACCTGGGGCAGCGGGGATCGTTTGCCATCAGCGGATTCGCGGAGGCATCGAAGGCGTACTTCAACAAGGATTTGAAGGACATCACGCTGCCCGAGGCGGCTCTGCTGGCAGGATTGATTCAGCGGCCAAGTTATTTGTCGCCGTACCGGCATCCGGAGCGAGCCCTGGAGCGGCGGAACCTGGTGCTGGAATCGATGGTGGAAACGCATGTGATCACGCGCGAGCAGGCAGATAAAGCGAAAGCTGTGCCGCTGAAGTTGGCGCCGCCGAACGTGGAAGCGAGCGACGCGCCGTACTTCGTGGACATGGTGCGCGACCAGTTGATCAGCAAATTCAACGAGAACGAATTGAATGATCAGTCGTACCGCGTGTACACGACGCTGGATCCGGATTTGCAAAGGGCGGCTGCGTCGGCGGTGGAGACCGGCATCAAGCTAGTGGACGAACAGGTCAAAAAGATACGGACCAAGAAGATAAAAGTTGGGAAAAAATTTGAGACGAAAGTGATGCCGGGACCTCAGGCGCAGGTCGCATTGGTGGTACTTGATCCGCACACCGGGGCGGTGCTGGCGTTGGTGGGAGGGCGCGACTACGGCTGGAGCCAGCTGAATCATGCGGTGGCGAAGCGGCCAACGGGATCGATTTTCAAGCCATTTGTGTACGCGGCGGCGATGAATACGGCGCTGGATGGGTCGACGGCGGTGCTGACGCCGGCATCGACGGTGACGGATGCACCGACGAGTTTTGCTTACGGCGATCAGATTTACGAGCCGCGCAATTACAAAGAGGAATATCACGGCGACGTGTCGTTGCGGTATGCGCTGGCGATGTCGCTGAACAATGCGACGGTGAAGGTGGCGGAGGAGGTCGGCTACGACAAGGTGGCGGATCTGGCGAAGTCGGCGGGGATCATGTCAGTGAAGGCGACGCCGGCGATGGCGCTGGGATCGTACGATGCCTCGCCGCTGGACATGACGGGCGCGTATACGACATTTGCCAACAATGGAGTGAGGCTGTCGCCGATTTTGCTGCGCTCGGTGCGCAACGGCAAAGGTGACGTGATCGCGAACTATACGACGGACCAGCGGCAGGTGCTGGATCCGCGGGTGGCCTACGTCATGACGAACATGATGGAAGGTGTGATTAACAACGGATTGGGATATACAGCCGTCCGTCTGCGGGGATTCACTCCTCCGGCGGCGGGGAAGACGGGCAGTTCCCATGACGGTTGGTTCGCGGGGTATACATCGAACTTGCTGTGTATTGTGTGGGTAGGGTACGACGATTACAGCGATTTGCGCTTGAGCGGCGCGATGACGGCGGCGCCGATCTGGGCGGAGTTCATGAAGAAGGCGTCTGCTCTGCCGCAGTATTCCGACATGAAACCCTTCCAGCAGCCGACGGGCGTGGTGGACGTGCAACTGGATAAGGCGACGAACCGGTTGGCGACTCCGACGTGCCCGGATGACTATGTTTCGGCATTCGTGGCGGGAACCGAGCCGCACGATACCTGCGATGCGCAGGAGGGGATGAAAGGCTTCTTCTCGCGGATGTTTGGCGGGGGGGACAAGGGAGTGCAGCCTCAACCGCCGCCGGCCTCACCAGAGGCGGCGAATGGGCAAGATCCTAATAATCCGCAGGCGAAGAAAAAGAAGGGGATCTTCGGGAAGATCGCTGGGATATTTAAGGATGACAAAAGCACGGCTCCGGTGTCTAAACCAGCAGACAGCGGCCAGAATGATCCTCACTGAAGATCTCCGGCTTCGGGCTTTCGGCTTCCGGCTTGGGATTCAGGCTTTAGTAGGCTCACAAAAAATCTTCGCCGGCTGACTGAAACTGTGCCAGAATTGTGTCCACTGGCTGGGGGTGGTCCATGTCGTCCTGCCCGAAGATATTGCTGGTTGCGGTTGCTGTAGTCACCGTTTGCGCCTGCACCCTGTCGAGCGCCTCATGGGGTCAGGCTTCCCACACTGAACAAGTACAGATTAAGCCACCGTTGTTGAGGACGATCGATCCTCCGGCTCCGGATGCGACCGCGTCCGACCTGGAAGGACGGGCGGAGCAGCTGCGAGCCTCGAAGCTTTACCTCGATGCGCTCGACTACTACCGGGCAGCGCTGGTGAAACAACCGAACTCGGCTCGCTTACTGAATAAAATTGGCATCACCGAGTTGATGATGCAGCGGTATCGCGAGGCCAAGAAATCGTTTGATCAGGCAATCAAGTTGGACCACAAGTTTGCCGATGCCTACAACAACCGGGGCGTAGTTTTCTACGAAATACAGAAATATGGGCCGGCGGTAAAGGACTACCGGCGGGCGATCGCGATTGACGCGACTTCGGCGTCATTCTTCAGCAATCTGGGCGCGGCCTTATTTGCGAAGAAAGAGTTTGAGCCGGCAGTGACTGCCTACGACCGTGCTCTGCAACTGGATCCGGATGTGTTTGAGCGGAGCTCGCGGGGCGGAGTACAGGCACAGTTGCCGAGTCCGGGCGACCGGGCGCGATACGATTTTACGGTCGCGAAGCTGTATGCCAAGATGGGACTGACGGACCGGTCGCTGGAGTACTTGAAGAAGGCGTTGGAAGCCGGGTACAAGGACTTCAACAACGTTTATAAGGATGTGGAGTTCGCCGAGTTGCGGAAGGATAAGCGGTTTGTGGAATTGATGGCCGCGAAGCCTCCGGCCTTGTAGGCGGGTTGTATGCGTTGGCGGACTTAGCGCTCACACGGTTGAAGATTTGTCTTTCGCCCCTGCGGGGCTTGATGGTTTTCCCATCGATCACCCACGGCTTGAGCCGTGGGCTGCAATCTGTCGCCGTTTCGCGGCTGAACTTCTGTTATCCCTGTCCTATCGTCGAGATCCGAATCTTCGAACCAGATTCTGGTTCCTCACTTAATTTGGGTGGCGGCGTCTAATGGGCGAGGACTCCAACAACTATGAGCAAATCGTGGCGTGTGGGCATTTTTGTAGGCTGGTTTTTAGTGTTCTGTTGTGTGGCCGCGGTTAGCGAGGATGCGTGGATGTTTCGGGGGAATCCGGAGCACAGCGGAGTGTATGAGGCGAAGGGAGTGGCGCGCCTGAGCGGGATGAAATGGAAATTTCATACTGGCGGGATGGTGATCAGTTCTCCGGCGGTAGTGCAGGGGAAAGTCTACTTTGGCAGCAGCGATGGAAATTTCTATGCGGTCGCGGCAGAGTCGGGCGCGCAGCAATGGAAGTTCGAGGCGAAGAGCCGGGTGCCATCATCCCCGGCGGTGGCGGATGGGATCGTCTACTTCGGTGCTTACGACGGGAATCTTTATGCGCTCGATGCGTCCAGCGGCGCGTTGAGGTGGAAGTTCAAGACAGAGGGCGAGAGACGGTTTGCGGGCAAGCATCTGCATGGAGTGCAGCCGATCAATGAAACGATGCCGGATCCGTTCGACTGTTATCTTTCGTCACCGGTCGTGTGGAAGGGTGCGGTGTATTTTGGCAGCGGAGATGGGAACATTTATTCGCTGAACGCGACGTCGGGGACGTTGAATTGGAAATTCAAGACCGGCGATGTTGTGCATGCCTCTCCGGCAATTGCCGATGGGACTTTGTTTGTCGGGAGCTGGGATAGTTATTTCTATGCGCTGGACGCGGCGACGGGGAAGGAGAAATGGCGGTTCAAGACCGGAGAGGATCCGGACATTCACAATCAGGTGGGGATTCAGTCGTCTGCCGCGGTGTTGGATGGCCTGGTGTACTTCGGGTGCCGCGATTCGCATCTTTATGCACTGGACGCGAAGAGTGGGGAGAAGAAATGGGAGTTTGGGACAAAGGGTTCGTGGATCGTGTCGTCGCCGGCGGTGAAGGATGGCAAGGTATATTTCGTGACATCGGATTCGAGCCTGTTGTATGCGCTGGATGCGAAGTCGGGGGCAGTTTTGCATTCGGTGGGATTCAACCACTGGTACATGTTTTCGTCGCCAGCCATTGCGGGAGGCATGCTGTATTTCGGGCTGACGCAGGGCAAGTTGGTCGCGGTGGAACTGGCGGAATTCAAGCCAGCGTGGACGTTTGAAACCGAGGGGATGAAGGAGCACGGGGCGGCGTATACGAAAGCGGATGGAAGTCCGAACGGGGAGGCGCTGTACCGGTCCGATTTCTATGACGACATGGTGGCAGGATTGGATCGAACGATGAGTATGGGATCGATTTTGTCGTCGCCGGTGGTGGTGGGCGATGTGGTTTATGCGGGGAGTGCGGATGGGAATTTGTATGCGTTGCGGTGAACGCGGAGCGGTTCCGTCGAGTGATATGAAATGCGTCGCGCTGCAAGATCTCTGCGAGCATTAATTGATATGGTGAAGGTTTTACAAAGCTTTACAAAAATAGACGGAACTTTGGCGGGATCGGGTGTTTAATTTTTCTACATACTCCTGAAAACAACAGGGTGAGTAAGGAGAAACGGTAGCCCATCGGATGCTGACCCGAGCACGCCCCAAGCAAGCATCCGGTGGGTTTTTTTTCGCAAACTGTCAGCTTTCAGCCAAACCTCGATCAAAACATTCAACCACAGGGGACACAGAGGAACACGGAAGACGGCCGTTACTGCACGGTGGGGCTGCGCTCGCCGATGTAGGCTTCTACAATCTTTTTCCATTTTCCTTGGGCTTTGAGGATGAATTCCACGGCGTCGCGGAGAGCTCCGTCGCCGCCCGCATGGGGTGTCACGTAGTGGGCTTCCCGCTTCACTTCCGCGCGGGCGTTTTTGACGGCGATGGAGAGGCCGCCGGCGCGCATGGCGGGGAGGTCGATGACGTCGTCGCCGACGAAGGCGGCTTCTTCGAGGTTCAACCCTGCATCCTGCACGATTTCTTCGAAGGCGGTGCGCTTGTCTTGAATTCCCTGGCGGACGTACTCGAGCTTCAAGTCCCGAGCCCGCAGAGCAACGGTTTCGGAGATTCGCTTGGTGATGAGGCCGGTCCGGATGCCGGCGAGGCGGGCAAGAGAAATCGAAGTGCCGTCGTGGGCGTGAAAGCCTTTGGCTTCGATCAAAGATTGGCTTTGCAGGCCGAATCCGCCTTCGCCGGCGTGTTTCGCGGAGCGCTCCTGGGTGCGCTGGTCGAGAACGCTTTGAGGAGTTCCGGCGGGGGCGGGGAAGATGAAGAGTTTGCCGTCGGTGAGGACGCCGTCGACGTCGAAGAGAAGAAGTTTAATCTTGCGGGCGCGGGCTTGAGCGGATAGTTTGGCCATCGGCGAAATTTTAACAGCCTTTGCAGGGAGCTAAGGAGAGTCGAGGAATGAATCGTAGCGAAATGCTCCGGAGGAGCAGCCATGGAGTCACCCCATGCCCCAACGAATGGTAGTTTTCGCGTAGACGACGGCGAAATATTTTTTCAATGCGCTGGCGATGGGAAGCCTGTCGTATTCCTTCATGGGTTCGGCTTGGATCAGCGCATGTGGGCGCCTCAGTTCGAAGCCTTTCGGTCGATGTTCCGGGTCATCACGTACGATCTCCGCGGCTTCGGCCGCTCCTCGCTTCCTAATGCCGCCTACTCCCATGAAGACGACTTGAAGGCCCTTCTGTCACACCTTGGCGCTACGCCAGCACACGTTGTTGGTGTTTCCATGGGAGGCCGGATGGCGCTGCGCTTTGCCGCAACATATCCACAACTGGTTTCCTCGCTGGTTTTAGCGGATAGCGCTTTAGACGGATACGCCTGGTCAGTCGACTGGCAGAAGCGCTGGGACGAAATGTGTCAGGCTGCAAGAGGCGGCCAGGTTGCGGAGGCAAGGCGACGATGGTTAGAACATCCCCTTTTCGATTCGGCACGCTCCAACCCATTCGCGGGCTCCCTGCTGGCACGCATGATCGAAGATTACAGCGGGTGGCATTGGCACAACAGAGATGCGGCAAGAGTACCGGTTCCTCCGCTGGCCAAACGGCTGGACGAGATTCACGTGCCTTCCCTGGTGATAACCGGAGAGCGCGACCTTTCAGATTTTCAGGCGATCGCGGAGGTCCTGGGCAGAGGGCTGCATAGAGTTCAGCGCGCAGTCATCGAGGGAGCTGGCCACATGGTCAATGTTGAAGCACCGCGCGACTTCAACGCGGCGCTTCAGGCGTTTTGGCAAACTTGACATTACCCAGGACGATTTCCACGAGAAGGACTGGCGCGCGATCGTCACGATGATGCACTCGCGTCGAAAAATTCCTGAACCTGAGAGCCGGAAGCGCTCTAGAAGTTGGTGTGCGGAGTTCGTCGTTCCCTCCGCCAGGCTTGAACAAGAAAGATGGACAGTCCTGCGTGAAGAGCAACGGCAGGCCATAGGAGAATGCCGGACGCTCCGATGAGTCCCGCGTAGACGAGAAACAACGTTGCGAGAAGGTTGTAGGTGAGCATTCCTGAGAATGCGCGGAACAGATTGCGGTCGGGCCAACAAGCCACTGCCAACGCGATCAGGGCGATGCCGGTGAGTCGACTGATCAGGATACTCGTGCTCGTGATCTCTGGGCCGAGCAACAGCCGAAGCGCGATTGGAGGATACGCGAGCAAGATCAGGCCAGTCAGCCCTTCGACTACGGCGGTGAAGATGAGGAGGCGTTTCATAAGATAACCGGCAGCCCGTGGGCTGCCGGTCATAGTTTGGTTACGGCGTTTGGTCTACTGCCGTGACATGGCCACTCGAAGAGCGTCTTCGGGGGAAACCATGTGCTGGCCCTTATCATCGGCGATGGAGAGCAGAACGCCCTTGATCACGCCATTGAAGGAATTGCCGGTCGGACCGTAGTCGGGGGAAACGGCGGCGCCGCTATCCTCGCCCACGTCGCAGCCATCGTCTGCAGAGAAGACCATGGCCAGGGTTGAGTCAACCGTCCCCTGGCCGACTTGTTTACCGTCGGTGAATAGGGTGACCTTGCCGCCCTTGCCGAGGCCGCCACCCGCGTAGGCAAACTCCATGCGCACCTGGTGCTCTCCGGGCGGGAGCGTGTTGCCTTCCACCATGAAGTTCTTGAAGCCGCCCCAGTTGTAGCAGTACTTGAGTTTGCCGTCCTTAACGTAGAGACTCCAGCCGCCGATGTTTGCGCCCTGGGAGATGATGACGCCCTCGGCGCCCTTGTCCGGCACCACGATTTCTGCGGTGACAGAGTGAGATTTGTTCTTGATGTTGAGTACGCAGTTTTCCGAGAGCCGTCCCATCCCCTGGAAAAGAAGTTGGGTATTTCCTTTGATCAGTTTGGGCCGACCAGCAGTATCGGGATTCATCTTTTCGACCAGCCGATCGTCGAGCGGCAGCACATTGTATTTAGTGGCTTCGATCAGCCACAGTCGCTGCAATTCGTGGAGTTTCTCCGGATTCTGCTTGGAGATGTCACGAGCCTGGCTCCAATCTTTGGTGGTGTCGTACAGTTCCCAGAGATCATCGTCAAAGGCCGGTGGCTTGGCGCTCATCGCCGTCCAAGGAGTTTGGTGGTGGGTGACTGCGGTCCAGCCCTTGTGATAGATGCCGCGATTGCCGAACATCTCGAAGTACTGGGTTTCGTGTTGGTCGGGCGCTTTGGCATCGTTGAACGTGTACAACATGCTGACGCCCTCAATCGGGTGTTGTTGCACGCCGTTGACGGAGAGGGGCTGGGGAAGTCCGGCCGCTTCGAGGACGGTGGGGGCAACATCGATTACGTGCGAGAACTGCTGCCGGATCTCGCCCTTAGCCTTGATCCCGTTTGGCCAGTGCACGATGGTTCCGTTCCGAGTTCCCCCGAAGTGGGAAGCGACTTGCTTGGTCCATTGGTAGGGAGTGTCCATCGCATGGGCCCAGCCTACGGCGTAGTGGTTGTAGGATTCGGGGCCGCCGAGCTGATCGAGCCGCTGCCCGAGATACTCAGGAGTCTCCAAGGCCTGTAGCCCATTGAAGTAGCTCATCTCGTTGAAGCAGCCGTTGATCGAGCCCTCGGCCGAAGCGCCGTTGTCACCGATGATGTAGAACACGAGCGTGTCATCGAGGATCTCGAGTTTCTTCAGACCGTCGAAAATCTTGCCCACATGGTAATCGGTATATTCCATGAAGCCGGCATAGACCTCCATCTCGCGGCGCAACACCGACTTGAAGGCTTCCGGCATGTCGTCCCAAGACGGGATCTCCGCGTGACGCTTGGTTAGTTCGCAATCCGGCGGAATGACGCCGAGTTTCTTCTGCCGGGCGAAGGTCTCTTCGCGCAGCTTGTCCCAGCCCTGGTCGAATTTGCCCTTGTATTTGTCGGCCCATTCCTTGGGCACGTGATGCGGAGCATGGGTTGCGCCGGGGGCGAAATAGATGAAGAAGGGCTTGTCAGGGGTAAGGGCCTTCTGTTGGGAGATCCATTTCGTGCATTTATCCGTCATGTCGTCGACAAGGTGGTAGCCCTGTTCCGGAGTCTTCTTGTTTTCAACCGGGGTCGTACCCTCGAAGAGTGAGGGATACCATTGGTTCGCCTCGCCGCCGATGAAGCCGTAGAAGTATTCGAAGCCGCCGCCGCCCGTAGGCCAAGCGTCGAACGGCCCGTTCGGACTGGTCTGCCATACGGGCACCTCATGGCACTTTCCGAACTGCGCGGTGGAGTAGCCGTTGAGCTTGAGGGTTCGTGCTAATGGGGACATCGTATTGGGAAGTACCGAGCAATAGCCCGGTGCGGCGGTGGCGATTTCGGTGATGCCTCCCATGCCGGCGGAATGGTGGTTGCGGCCGGTCAAGAGCGCTTGCCGGGTTGGCGAACACAGAGCGGTCGTGTGGAAGCGATTAAACTTCAGTCCATTGGCAGCCAGTTGCACGGCATTGGGAGTCTGGCAAGGGCCGCCGAAGGCGCTGGAAGAACCAAAGCCAGCGTCGTCGATGAGAACAATTAACACGTTGGGTGCGCCTTTCGGGGGCCGAAGGTCGTGGATCGGCGGATATTTTGTGTCAGGACTTCGAGCGTCGTAGGTGGTCAAACTGAGGGGTTGCACATTTGGAATGGGAAGAACGGAACGCGAAATCTTTTCAAAATCAGGCATAGGGAGACTTCCTTCCTTTAGGAACCAGGTACTACTCGACGGTGGGACAGAAAAAAGATGCTCATCTCAAGTCCACCACACGCTAGAAGCGTCCTGCCCAGGAAGGAACTGTCAGAAAGTACAGTTTTCGGCTCGTATATCGCTTACGCTGGGGTGGCCGAATTGGCGAAGGAGAAGCGAACGGTTTGATTGGTCTGGAAAGGTGGACTAGGACCGAGGTCTAGGCGCGTGCTCGTCGCAGACGGCGGCTGCGGCGCCGACTTCCATGGTGCATCCGAGGACATGGGTTGCAATGTTGGGACAATCCGGCTGGTCGCACAGATATTCGGTGAGCAGTTCTTCGTTTCCGTCTGGAGTTTTGAGGCCCGTTTTGATCGTTATCCTTGGAATGGAGAGTTCCTCCCTTTGCCAATATCTGATGCGAAATGTGGATTTTGCGCAAGTAGTTTTTTGTGTCCAAGCCGGCTGGCAAGGTCCTGCGAAGCCCAATTTGAAAACGTGCAATATCGGGGCGGAAAGATGCGGGCCGACGGAAACTTGATAGGATCAATCGGCACAAAACGAACGGGAGGGCCTTACAAAGATGATTAGCCGCCGCAGTTTCATCATCGCAAGCGGACTTACCGCGCTGGCATCTACGCGTGTGTTCGGGGCGAACGATACGCTTCGCATCGGAGTCATTGGAGCGGGGCACCGCATGAAGGGATTGCTCGATTGTGCGGACAAAGTCGCCCCTTACGAGATTGTGGCTGTGAGTGACGTGTACGGGCCCAACCGTGACGCGGTGAAGGAGCGGTCCAACGGTTCGGCAACTACGCACCTGGATTACCGCGAAGTGCTGGAGAAGGACGTGGATGCTGTGATCATTGCGTCGCCGGATCATTGGCATGTACGGATGGCGGTGGATGCGTTGGCGGCTGGGAAGGACGTTTACCTGGAGAAACCGGTCACCCATACGTTGGAAGAAGGCGGTACGCTCACGCGCGCGGCACGCTCGAGCAAGCAGATTTTGCAGTGCGGGATGCAACAGCGCAGTTGGACTCATTTTCGCGATGCTGTGGACTTGATCCAGGCTGGCAGTCTGGGACGCGTGGTGCAGGTGCGTACGTATTGGTGGCAGAACTATCACAGGAACTGGCCGGCGAAGCCGATCGATGCACAGGCGCTTGATTGGAAGCTTTGGTTAGGTGGTGCTCCAGATCAGGCCTTGAGCGAGGAGAAGTTCAACTATTGGCGCTGGTATTGGAATTTTGGTGGCGGGGCGATGACTGATTTGTTCACCCACTGGATCGATGTGGTGCACTGGGCGATGAAGGCTGACCAGCCACGTCAGGCGTTTATGCTTGCGGACAAATATATTTTCGAACAGTGGGATTGTCCGGACACGATCCAGGCGTCATTCCGCTATCCCGGGTTTGATGTGGTGTATGAGGGAATGATGAATTCCTCGATTGACGATGGTGGGCTTGAGTTCCGCGGGACAGAGGCGACGTTGAAAATTGATCGCGGAGGATTCGCCGTGTATCGCGAAGGTGTGCAGGGCGGGCAGAATCCGGTTCTCAAGGAGACCAGCTACCGCGATGGGACGATTTCACACATGGAGAATTTCTTCGAGTGCATCAAGTCGCGCAAGGAGCCGAATGCGCCTGTGGAAACCGGGGTTGCGGCCGCGAGGGCAGGGCATATCGGCAACCTGGCATATCAACGCGGGGGGCAGTATATGGTGGCCGGGAAGGCCTCTTGATGGTGGACAAAAAAACTTGAACCACGCTTGAACCACGAAGGACACGAAGTCACACGAAGGAAGCCCCCGAGGAGCCCTCCTTTGTGAACCTTAGTGGCCTTCGTGGTCAAGATTTAGATTAGCGAACATTTGGCGAAAATCGTCGTTCGGTCTAGAATATTTGGATGCAGTTCCTTCCTGATTCGCTGAAGTGGGCGCACCCTCTGGTGTCGGAGTGGTTTGTGGGGAAGTTTGGTACTCCGACTGAGCCACAGGAGCAGGGGTGGCCGCATATTCTTGCCGGGCGGACCACGCTGATTTCCGCACCCACTGGGTCGGGGAAAACACTCGCCGCATTTCTGGCTTGCATCGACCGGCTGGTGCGCAAGGCGCTTGCCGGGGAACTGAGCGACCGGACGGAAGTGCTTTACGTTTCTCCACTCAAGGCACTGGGCAACGATATCCAGAAAAATTTGGAGATTCCGCTGGGGGAGATTCTTGCTCTGGCGGGCGAGCGCGGGCTGCTGATGCCGGAAATTCGCACGGCGGTGCGGACCGGTGACACGCTCATGCCAGAGCGGAGGGCGATGCTGAAGCGGCCTCCGCATATTTTGGTGACGACGCCCGAGTCGCTCTACATTTTGCTGACGGCGGATAAGAGCCGGGCGATTTTGCGCGATGTTGAGACGGTGATTGTCGACGAAATTCATGCGGTGGCGGATGACAAGCGGGGGGCGCATCTGGCGCTGTCGTTGGAACGGCTCGAGGCGCTGACGTATCGGCGTCCGGTGCGGATTGGGTTATCGGCGACACAGAAGCCGATCGAGGAAGTGGCGCACTTTTTGACGGGGAATCGAGATGCGGAACTTGGACGGTGCGCAATCCCAGTGAAGGTGCGCGGCCAACATGGCCCCGCTACAGCTGGCGAGGACCCCTCGACTTCGCTCAGGGCAGGCGCCGGCGCTACACACCCCGTGATTGTTGATGTGGGGCATAAGCGAAAGCTGGATTTGGGGATTGAGGTGCCGCCGATGCCGTTGGGGCCGGTGGCGTCGAATGAGTTGTGGGATGCGGTGTACGACCGGCTGGTGGAGTTGGTGGCGCAACATCGGTCGACGCTGGTGTTTGTGAATACGCGGCGGATGGCGGAGCGGCTGTGTCATGAGTTGGGCGAGCGCATTGGAGAAGAAAATGTGGCGGCGCATCATGGGTCACTATCGCGCAAGCTACGGTTGGCGGCGGAGAAGAAGCTGAAAGAAGGACAAGTGCGGGTACTGGTGGCGACGGCATCGTTGGAGTTGGGAATCGATGTGGGGACGGTCGATCTCGCGGTGCAGATTAATTCGCCGCGGGCGATTGCGGTGGCGCTGCAGCGCGTGGGGCGCTCGGGACACTGGCGGGGAGCGGTTCCGAAGGGAAGATTCTTTGCTACTACGCGTGATGACTTGATGGAGTGTGCGGCGCTGGTGCGGGCGATCAAGCAGGGAGATCTGGACCGGTTGATCATTCCGGAGGCGCCGCTGGACGTATTGGCGCAGCAGATTGTGGCGGCTTGTGCGGCGGGGACATCGGCGGGTGCGGGGTCGGGGAAGATGGGAGGGCGAGACGCCCTCGCGACAGCTGGCGAGGACCCTTCGACTTCGCTCAGGGCAAGCTCTGGCGCTGCTTCTGACGATGGGTGGGATGAGGATGAGATGTTTGCGCTGGTGAAGCGCGCTTATCCTTACCGAGCGCTGAAGCGCGAGACATTTAATTCCATTCTCGAAATGCTTTCGGAAGGGATTGCGGCGAAGCGCGGACGGTATGGAGCGTATGTGCATCGGGATCGGGTGAATGGAAAGTTGCGGGCGCGGCGGGGCGCACGGCTGGCGGCGATCACGAGTGGCGGGGCGATTCCGGACAATTCTTTATATACGGTCGTCGCTGAACCCGATGGCGTCGTCGTGGGCACCGTGGATGAAGATTTTGCAGTGGAGAGCAATCGCGGCGACATCATGTTGCTGGGGAATACGTCGTGGATGATCCATCGCATTGAAACCAATTCTGGGCGGATGCTGGTGCAGGATGCGCATGGAGCGCCGCCGAGCGTACCGTTCTGGCGAGGCGAGGCTCCGGCGCGGACGCAGGAGTTGTCGGCGCATGTGGGCGAATTGCGGAAGGAGATCAGTGAACGGTTGCCGAGCACTTCGCCGGTGGGATTCTCAGCAACGCAGCCGGACGTGGCGGAGACCGTTTCGTGGCTCAAGGAAGAATGCGGCCTGGATGATTCGGGCGCCGAGCAGATGATTGAGTATGTACTGCAGGGGCGGGCGGTACTGGGAGCGGTTCCAACTCAGAACACCGTCATTGCAGAAAGATTTTTTGATGAAGGCGGGGGGATGCAGTTGGTCATCCACGCGCCGTTTGGTGGGAGGATCAACAAGGCTTGGGGGCTTTCGCTGCGAAAGCGGTTTTGTGTGGGATTCAATTTTGAGTTGCAGGCGGCGGCGACGGATAACGGGCTGAACATTGCGTTGGCCGAGCAGCATAGTTTTCCGCTGGGCGATGTGTTTCATTTCCTGCAGGCGGAGACGGTGCAGCCAATTCTGGAGCAGGCGGCGCTGGATTCTCCGATCTTTGCCACGCGCTGGCGGTGGGATGCAAACCGGGCGCTGGCCCTGCTGCGTTTTCAGAATGGAAAGAAGGTTCCTCCACAGATTCAGCGGATGCGGTCGGATGATCTGCTGGCGTCGGTGTTTCCGGATGCAGCGGCTTGCTTCGAAAACATCGAGGGAGAGCGGAAGATTCCGGATCATCCACTGGTGGGCGAGGTGATGAAAGATGTGCTCACCGAGGCGATGGATGTGGAGGGACTGAAGTCGCTGCTGCGGGGGATGGCTTCAGGGGAGATTCGCGTGATTGCCGTGGATACTCCGGTGCCGTCGCAGTTCTCGCACGAGATTCTGAATGCGAATCCATATGCGTATCTTGACGACGCGCCGCTGGAGGAGCGGAGGGCGCGTGCAGTCAATATGCGGCGAGTACTGCCGGAGTCGGTGCTGGAGGAAGTGGGCGGGCTGGATGCAGGAGCGATTGCGCAGGTTCGGGAAGAGGCGTGGCCGGATGTGCGGGACGCGGACGAACTACATGATGTGTTGCATACGCTGGTGGCGCTGCCGGAAGAGATTGGGTGGGGGACGGACGGTCGAGCTGCGCTCGACGGGACGGACCCTTCGACTTCGCTCACGGCAAGCTGCGTCCGTCCCTACACTGGCGATGCGGGGTGGCGCGGGTATTTCGAGAGACTCTTGGAACAAGGACGGGGCGGAGAAGCTTCGGTTGGCTCTCGGCGGTACTGGGTGGCGGCGGAGAGGGCGCGGAGTTTTGTGGCGTTGTTTCCTTCGGCTCGGTTTGAACAGACAGTGGCTGACGTCGAGACGGAGGACGCTTCTCGCGATGAGGCTTTGCTTACGCTTGTGAACGGGTGGATGTCGCACTCGGGGCCGGTGACGGCTTCGCAGCTTGGAGTCCAAGTGGGATTGGCGGCTTCGGAGATTGAGAAGGGGCTGCTGCGGATGGAGGCCAGTGGGACCGTGCTGCGGGGCAAGTTCACGGGCACTGGCGGCACGCGGGCTGGGGCGGCTTCGACCAGCGCTCAGGGCGGGCCCGTGCCACATACACCTGTCGCACTGCGCTCGACTGAACAGCCGGGGGCCGCTGTCCCCACACAAGCGCAATCCGCACAAACAAGTTCACAAGGTCAATCCACACGTTCACAATCCACACAGACCGAGACCGAATGGTGTGAGCGGCGGCTGCTGGCGCGGATTCACCGGCTGACGGTGGGGATGTTGCGGAAGCAGATTGAGCCGGTGACGGCGGCGGCATTTATGCGGTGGCTGATGCGGTGGCAGCATGTGGCTCCGGGGACGCAGGTTGCGGGCGAGCGTGGGGCGCTGGAGGTGTTGCAGCAGTTACAGGGATTTGAGATTCCGGCGAACGCCTGGGAGCGGCAGGTGCTGGCGCGGCGGATTGTGGACTACGATCCGGCGTGGCTGGATCAGCTTTGTTTAACTGGAGCGGTGGGATGGGGACGGTTGTCGCCGCATCCGGCAACGGTGGAATCGGCGGCGACTGTGAGCACCAACGGAGACGCGCCAGCGGGAAGGCAGCGGCGGGTGATTCCGACCAGCGTGGCCCCCATTACATTTTTTGTGCGAGAAGAAGCGGACTGGATGAGTATTAGAAAACACCCCCACCCTTCGACAAGCTCAGGGCAGGCTTTCTCACAACATCAGGGAGAAGCGGGGCACCCGGGCAGTGGGCTGAGTCACGGGGCGCAGTTGGTCCTCGAGTTCCTGCGGCAGCGCGGGGCATCGTTCTTTGCCGACATTGTGCGGGGAACTGGCAAGCTAAAGGCCGAGATCGAAACCGGATTGTGGGAGTTGGTGGCGGCAGGGTTGGTGACGGCCGATGGATTTGATAATCTGCGGGCGCTGATTGATCCGAAGCGGCGAGCGGGGCAGGGGAGTGGGAAGATGACGCGTCCGCGACACAGTTCGGGGCGGTGGGCGTTGCTGCATGCGGATGTCGCCGCGGAGAGGCCGCGAGCGGTGGAGGCAGCGTGCTGGATGCTTCTGCGACGGTACGGAATTGTCATTCGCGATTTGCTGGCGCGGGAGGCGAACCTGCCGCCGTGGCGGGAATTGCTGATGGGATTCCGACGGCTCGAGGATCGCGGCGAGATCCGCGGGGGCCGATTTGTGGATGGATTCCTGGGCGAGCAATTTGCCCTGCCAGTCGCGGTCGAATCGGTTCGAGGGATGCGAGGTTTGCCCTTGAGTGGGGAGACAACGACGCTGTCGGCGGCGGATCCGCTGAACCTCGTCGGGATTTTAGTGCCCGGGGAAAGGGTGCCGGCGATTTCGGGCCGGAGCGTTAGCTATCGGGATGGGATTGCAATCGACGGAGCGGCCGAGCGTAGTGCGGCGAGCGAGGCTGCGGCAAGTTGAAGGAGGGCGGAAGCAGCGGCGATAAAGCCGAGACTCCGCAAGATCGCTAAACGGATGGCTGAAAGCCATGCCCTTCCCGGTCTCGGTTAGCCATCCAAAACCTTGGATTATCCCAGCCCGGATCATATCCGCCGGCAAAGAAAAAAGTCAGAAGCTTGATGAGGGGGTCTCCCAAGCTTCTGACTGGCGATCTCGGCTAGATACTGCTAGAAAGCGCTTCCCCCGTCGCTTTTGCCGATATACGCGATAAGTGTAAGTGCACGCCAAATACCAATCTCTGATGCGGGTGCAGGGGAAAGCCCGGTAAGAGTTAACTCCCGCGAATCCAATTGATTATGCAACCAAGAAAGACACAGGGAGACCCACGGGGGATTGCAAACACTATCTTTTCGGATAGTGGAAATATCCGTTCGGATATCGGAAAATCCCCGTGAGCTTACTGCTTTTTGGCCTGCACTGTGATAAGAAGTTCAGCACGGAACGGGAGACCGGGAATTGCGCCCTCGACTGCTGGTAATCGCTGGACCAATGAAGGATTCAACCCTCCCGCTACCCGACGGGGAAGCCACGCTGGGGCGCGATCCGACGAATGCCGTTTCCGTGGCGGATGCGTCGGTTTCTCGAAAGCACTGCCTGCTGCGCCGGGAAGAAGACGGGCGGTTCCATATCAAGGACCTCGATAGCCGCAACGGCACGATGGTCAACGGCACTGCAATCAAGTCAGGTTGGCTGCGGCATGGGGATGAGATCGCGACCGGCGACTCGCTGTTCTTGTTTCTGCTGGAAGAAGAAGACGAGGCGGTTCGGGCCAGCCGCGTAGAGTTTGAAGACAGCCACCCCATGGCTGAGACCAAGGTTATTCACCCCAAAGAAGCGTTGTACCTGCATCCGGACCGGCTGCTGCGGGAGTTGCCGGCAACGTCGCAGGTGGCGCGCAACCTGAATGCCCTGCTGAAGATCAGCCGGGTGCTGCATGCGATTCGTGGGTTGGAAGAATTGCAGGCACAGTTGCTGGACCTGATTTTCGAAATTGTACCTGCAGGCCGGGGGGCGATTCTTTTAGCAGAGGGCGCGGAGCAGGAGTTTAGCTGTCTGTACGCGCGAACGCGGCACGCGGGACAGCCGCAGTTGGTGCGGGTAAGCCGGACGATTGCACGGCAGGTGATGAAGGAGAACGTCGCGATACTAGGAATCGACGTTCCTGCCAGCGGCAGGCTTCGGGACGTGGAGAGTCTGGTGGCGTCGGATGTGCGATCGCTGCTGTGCGTCCCGTTGACGGTATTTCAGAGAGTGATTGGCTGCATCTACCTCGACAGCACGAGCGCGGCCTGCCGGTTTGAAGAAGATCACTTGCAGATGATGGCTGCGATTGCCGGAATTTCCGCGGTGGCGCTGGACAATGCGCGGCGATTGCAATGGCTGGAACAGGAAAATCAAAGGCTCATGACGGAGGTAAGGCAGGAACAGAGCCTGGTGGGCGAAGGCGCGCGGATGAAGGAGATTTTTCAATTTCTGTCGCGCGTCGCTCCCGCTGAATCGACAGTGCTGATTGAAGGGGAGAGTGGAACCGGCAAGGAACTTGCGGCGCGCGCCCTGCATCGCAACAGTCGCAGGGGAAATAAGCCGTTTGTGGCGATTAATTGTGCGGCGATTCCCGAGTCATTGCTGGAAAGCGATCTGTTTGGGCATGAGCGGGGCGCATTTACTGGCGCAGCGGTACTGAAGAAAGGAAGGCTGGAAGTCGCTGATGGCGGCGTGGTGTTTCTCGACGAGATCGGAGAACTGGCGCCTGCGCTGCAGGTGAAGCTACTGCGAGTATTACAAGAGCGCGAATTTGAGCGAGTTGGCGGGACTCATTCAATCAAGGTGGACATCCGGCTGGTGGCTGCCACGAATCGCGACTTAAATGAAGCGGTGCGTAAAGGAGAGTTCCGGCAGGATTTGTATTACCGGCTGGCGGTAGTGAAGCTGACGATGCCTCCCTTGCGCGACCGACGGGAAGACATTCCGATGCTGACGCGGCATTTTGTTCAGAAATACGCCAAGCGAAGCAAGGTGAAGCCCAAGCCGGTATCGCGCGAAGCGATGGCTGCGCTGGTGCATTACGAGTGGCCGGGCAACGTGCGCGAGCTGGAAAACGCCATCGAGCGGGCGCTGGTGATGGGATCGTCGGATATGGTGCTGTTGGAGGACTTGCCGGAATCGATACTCGAGCAGGAGTCTCCCGCGGAGATGCAAGAGGGAAAATACCAAGCTGGCGTGAAGGGATTCAAGAAGCAGATGATCTTCGACGCGATAGAGCAGACCCAGGGAAACTACGTGGAAGCGGCGGGGATTCTGGGCATGCATCCCAATAATCTGCACCGGCTGATCCGCAATTTGGGAATTAAGGAAACGCTGCACGAGATGGTGCGCGAGCGGAATAAATTTTCTGCGTAGCCGCACGGACTGGTGACTGCGACCCTCCGATCGCTCGGCGGGCACTAGGGCAAAGACAATTGAAAGAGCCGAGCCGGATCGAGGTAGGTTCCCTGCCAGCGAACGGCGACGTGGAGGTGAGGGCCAGTGGCGCGCCCGGTGCCGCCGCTCAGTCCGATCTCCTGACCCCGCTTCACCGAATCGCCTTCCTTCACTTTAAATTCCGAGAGGTGGAAATAAAGGGTGAGAAGTCCTTGGCCGTGATCGATGACCACGCAATTGCCTTCAAAGTAAAGGAATCGCGCGAGCAGCACGGTGCCTTGATTCATAGTGGCGACGGGCGTTCCGGTGGGGACGCGGAAGTCGAGTCCCAAATGCGGACGCTGCGCGACTCCATTGAAGATTCGTTGCGAACCGAAGACATCGGAGATGGCGGCTTCAGCGGGAGGGGAAAAGTTCCCGTCCCACTCGCGGTCTGGGGTCACGCGGCTCAGATAATCCTGCTTGATCTTTACGCCTTCCGCGATCTGTTCTTGCTGCTCGGGGTTCGGCTCGGTGAACTTCTTTTCGACGGTCAGCGTCACTTTGATTTGAGGATAGGAAGCCCGGGCAACCACAAAAGTGCGGGTGAAAATCAGTGGAGTCTTGGCTGCGGCGCGCTCACCTTTCAGTTCGATCGTGTACTTGCCGGGCTTGGTTTCGAACGGAACTCCTGCGAGGGCGAACCAGGTTTTTGTGGAGAAGTTATAGCTGAAAGTAAGTTGATGAGTGAGCCAAGTGCCGGCGAGAGATTCGAGTTTGGCCGGGGGCTTGACCTGAAAGAGAACAGGAGCTCCATTCAGCAATTGCGTGGGCTGAGCGTGTACGGTCCAAGTAGCAGCGGATGCCGGAAATGCAGCAAGAAGGATGAGTGCAGCGACCAAAATGACGTGGGTACGGTGCATTGGGATTCGCCGGACTGTGCCCTGGCCGGACAGCCGAGGCGGCTGTCCCCACATGGTTGGATACGGCTTCTGGCCGCGAAAGAACGTCATCTTAACAGCGTAGCACTGTGCGCATGGCGTTGCTGGGAGCTGAGGGTATCAAGAGGGAGGCTGCGGTCACTGGGCAGAAAGAGCGGGTGTTCGATTGAGACGGCGCATTCACTTTGAGCAGATTGAGTGTCACAATCGCGGGTCGCGCTTTTTCCCCGAGAGGAGAGGGAAGTCAGGATCAATGAGTAGTGCCGTTGCTTCGATGCGTCCTACGTTTTCCGCTTCAGAAGGTTCCACAATGTTAGGCGCGGATTGGCTATCCCGGAGGAAAACAGACCGTCCGTTCCGGTTGCCTTAGGAAGGTCGGCGCTGCCCCGTGCTGCCTTTACCGCAGAATCTGCACATGTTTGAGTCGGTTCGTCAGAAGCTGATTCTTCCAAAAGTAGAGGGGCGACGATTTTGAGGTTGTCGATTTCATGGCGGACACGAGCAACGTCTGCTTCTCTTTGCTGCAAAAGTTCACAAACATCTTCCAAAGCGGATCCACCGGAAAGTAGAGAGCAGACGAGTTTCAGGCCCTGGATTTCAAGACGGACATGGGCAGCGTCTGCTTCCTTCTGCTGCAGAACTTCATAAACGTCCTTCATCGGTACTCCTTGGGAGGGTGGACCCAGGACAGCGTTCCCGTTCGTGAAGGTTATGAGAACGACGCTGCAGAATCTCTTCGTTGAGCTGCCAGAATTTATGCACTTCAGCGTCGTTCAGCACTTCTCCAATCGCATGCACGAGCACGCGAGCCATCGCCTGCTCTAACTCGCCATCGGTGTAGACGTCCAAGTTTGTCATGGGAAATCAGTGTTCCGACACAGAACGCTCGCAGCAACTGTCACAATTGCTAGGTACCGGGGGAAATAATAGGCCCTCAGCCGTCCGGTCAATGGGAAACGGCTTATCTGACTGCGATTCTATGCCTGAATGCCTCCACAGGGGGGCTGCGAGCTGAAGGGCTGCAATAGGGAAAGAATTGGTGGACCTGGTCGGGATCGAACCGACGACCTCTTCCATGCCATGGAAGCGCGCTCCCAGCTGCGCCACAGGCCCACTGTTGGGGGACACTACGGACCGGTCCGATGCGGACGGCCTTAAGTATTCTCGCTGACCGGGCGGAGATAGTCAACGCTAGCTGGGATACCGGCTCATCGAATCGTACGATTGAAAAAGAACAAGATCGCGAACCACCAAGGACACGAAGCGTCACGAAGGGCCTGCTTGCGAGGTCTACTTCGAATGATTGGTAGCCGCAAAATTTCGTGGGCTCCGAATTCTTCCGTTTCTTTCCACAGGGCGGTTCTGGCATAATTACTCGTGCACCCCACCTGCACCATTTTTCAAAAACAATTTAGAGCGAGGAAGAGATGCCAGCGAAGTACATCTTTGTAACGGGCGGAGTTGTGTCTTCACTTGGCAAGGGATTGGCCGCGGCTTCCATTGGCTGCTTGTTGGAGAGCCGGGGAATGAAGGTCAACATCATGAAATTCGACCCGTATCTGAACGTAGATCCGGGGACGATGTCGCCGTTTCAGCACGGCGAAGTTTTCGTGACGGATGACGGGGCCGAGACTGATCTGGACCTGGGGCACTACGAGCGTTTCACGCACGCCAAACTCTCTCGCGACAATAACTGGACCACGGGGCGGATCTACGAACAGATCATCGCCAAGGAACGGCGCGGCGATTACCTGGGCAAGACAGTGCAGGTAATTCCGCACGTCACGAATGAGATTAAGGCCGCGATGAAGAAGGTCGCGCAGGATGTCGACGTCGCGATCGTGGAGATCGGCGGAACGGTGGGCGATATCGAGTCGCTGCCGTTCATGGAAGCGATCCGGCAGATGCGGCAGGAGTTGGGACGCGAGCACACGTTGTTTGTGCACGTGACGCTGGTGCCGTTTATCGCTGCGGCGCAGGAATTGAAGACCAAGCCGACGCAGCACTCGGTGAAAGAGTTGCTGAGCATTGGAATTCAGCCGGATATCTTGCTGTGCCGGACGGATCGGTTCTTGGCGAAGGACATCAAGTCGAAGATTGCGCTGTTCTGCAACGTTCCGGATGAGGCAGTGATTACGGCGAAGGATGTGGCGTCGATTTATGAAGTGCCATTGGTATTTGCCAATGAAGGCGTGGACGCGCTGGTGCTGAAATGCTTGCATTTGGAAGCGAAGGATCGCGATCTGTCGAAGTGGGAGGACATTGTTCATCGCGTCTACAACCCGAAAGACACCGTCACGATCGGAATTGTTGGCAAGTACGTTGAGTATGAGGACTCGTACAAGTCGCTGAAGGAAGCGTTGGTGCACGGGTCGCTTGCTCACAATCTGAAGTTGCAGATCAACTGGATTGAAGCTGAGGGGCTGGAGAGTGCGGATGGCGACGGGTACGAGACGCAGCTTGAGGGTTATGACGGGATATTAGTTCCCGGGGGATTCGGCAAGCGCGGGATCGAAGGCATGCTGCTGGCGATCCGGTATGCGCGCGAGAAGAAGGTTCCGTACTTCGGCATTTGCCTGGGGATGCAGACGGCTTGCATTGAATTTGCGCGCAACGTGGTAGGACTGGCGGAGGCGAATTCGAGCGAGTTCGATCCGGCGACGCCGCATCGCGTGATCTACAAGCTGCGCGAGTTGCGCGGAGTGGAGGAACTGGGCGGGACGATGAGGTTGGGCGCATGGCCTTGCAAGATTGAGCCTGGCACTTTGGCGCATTCGATTTACGGGACGCTGGAGATCAGCGAGCGGCACCGGCATCGCTACGAGTTCAATCGGGAATATGAAGAGCCCATGGTCGCGGCTGGGCTGAGAATCTCGGGGTCGACGCCGGACGGGACGTACGTCGAGATGGTGGAATTGCCGGACCATCCGCATTTTATTGGCTGCCAGTTCCATCCGGAGTTTAAGTCGAAGCCGCTGGAGCCGCATCCGCTGTTCGGCAGATTCATTGGAGCGGCGTATGAATATGGGGTGAAGCGGCGGGCGGAGAAGGAAACGGCTGCCGTGGAGATGTTCCATCGACCGGAGAAAGTTTCGCAGCGGTAGGAATCTCTCCACGGAGGCACAGAGGCACGGAGAAGCAAAGGCAATTTTCTCCGAGGCTCTGTGTCTCCGTGGTCAATAGCTTGTGATCAATTCATTCCAAGTCGGCGACGTGCACGTCGGGTCTGGTGATCTGTTTCTGATCGCTGGGCCGTGCGTGATTGAAAGTGAAGAGCACGCGATGCGGATGGCGGAGATCATCAAGGGCGTGACGCGTGCACTGGGGTTTCCATTCATCTTCAAGGCGAGTTACGACAAGGCAAACCGGACGTCGATTCGCAGCTTTCGCGGGCCCGGGATCAAGGAGGGGCTGCGCATTCTGAAGAAGATCAAGAATGAGTTGCAGTTGCCGGTGCTGACGGATGTACACGAGACGGCGGATGTGGGGAGAGTCGCCGAGGTCGCGGATGTGCTGCAGATTCCGGCGTTCCTCAGCCGGCAAACCGATCTGGTGGTTGCGGCGGCGTTGAGTGGACGGCCGATGAACATTAAAAAGGGACAATTTGTTTCGCCGTGGGATATGCGGCATGCAGTGGAGAAGTGCCGCGATGCGGGGAACACTCAAGTCTTCCTGACCGAGCGCGGAGCGAGCTTCGGATATAACAATCTGGTGGTTGATATGCGATCGTTGGCCATCATGCGCAAATTTGCGCCGGTGGTGTTCGACGCGACACATTCGGTGCAGTTACCATCGTCGCAGTCGAATGGGGATGGGCCGGCGGTGAGTGGTGGGCAGCCTGAGTTTATTCCCCTGCTGTCGCGGGCGGCGGTGGCGGCGGGAGTGGACGGAGTGTTCATGGAAGTGCATGACAATCCGAAGGAAGCGAAGTCCGATGGGGCGAATGCGCTCGAGTCGACCAAGCTGCGGGGAGTGCTGAAGGAGTTGCAGGCGGTGAGGAAGGCGTTGGCAGAAGCGCACGCGACGCCGTAGGGACAGAAAATCATTTGAAAATAAGGGGGCGGCCCATGGGCCACCCCTTTTTTTGCATAACGAGTTTTATTCGAGCACGAAGATGTTTTTCTTCGTGCACATTTCTTTTAGCACTTTCGGCCAAACGGTGACGCTGACTTCGCCGAGGTGGGCTTTGCGGAGCAGGAGCATGAGGGTGCGGGATTGGCCGATGCCGCCGCCGATGGAGAGCGGTAATTCGTTCTTGATGATGCCCTGGTGATAGGGGAACTTGAGATTGTCGAGGAGGTTCGACATTTCAAGTTGGCGGCGGAGGCTTTCGGCGTTGACGCGGATGCCCATGGAACTGAGTTCGTGGCGACGCTGCGTCACGTGATTCCAGACCAGGATGTCGCCGTTGAGTCCGTGAGTATCGCGGAGGGTTTGCTTGCTGGTGTCGGTGACCCAGTCGTCGTAATCGGCGGCGCGATTCTCGTGCGGCAGGCCATCGAGCAGGGGCCAGCCAATGCCGATGATGAAAATGGCGGGATATTTTTGCAGGATGACAGTCTCGCGGCGTTTGCGCGGGAGGTCAGGATACATCGCGAGTAATTCTTCGGCGTGAAGGAAGGTCAATTCTTCGGGCAGGTTGGGATAGCGCGGTTGGCGCAGCTCGGGGAATAATTCCTGCGCGAACTTCTCGGCGCCGACCAGGACTTTCCAGATCTTGCGGACAATCCCCTTCAAAAATTCGAGATTGCGCTGTTCGGCAGTGATGACGCGCTCCCAATCCCACTGGTCGACGTAGGCGGAGTGGTCGTGATCGAGAAAATAATCTTTGCGCACGGCGCGCATGTCGGTGCAGATACCTTCTCCGGGGCGGCATTCAAATTGTTTCAAGGCCACCCGTTTCCACTTGGTGGCAGCCTGGACGACCTGGGCATCGATGGGGTGCACGTTGCGATCGTTGGAGATGTGGAACTGGATGGGAGTGCGGGAACCGTCGCGATCAAGCATGTCGTTGACGCCGCTTTCGGCGTCGACGATGAGGGGAACTTCTACCATCATGAGGCTGAGTTCCTTGCATAGATTATCTTCGATATAGCGCTTGACTTGAAAAATGGCATGCTGGGTTTCTTTAGGAGTCAGAAGGGGGTTGTAATCCCCCGGAAGGATGTTCTCCAGTTCGCTGTAGTCGCCAATGCCAGGTCCGGCGAGATCGGCTCTTTTGCTGGCTTGGTTGTCGGTCGTGGCCGGGTTCTCAGAAATAAAGATGCTCATAAAAGGGGAGGCTCCTTCAAACAGCGGAGAATAGTCCGCGGTGACATATCGTTCCTATTGGATGTCGAGCCAGAGGGAGGTACCGTGACTGCAATCGCAGGCGAGCGTGAGGCAGGTAACAGTGATTCGCGGTGTCGGGATGGAGCGGCCGAGGCGGCGAGAGTGGTGTGTCGTGTGTTAGATTGAAATCCTTCGGATGAAGCACGTTTCCAATTGGGCGTTGAACATTGCCGCGCAGCGCGGGGCGAGCTATGCGGATGTGCGCGTGGTCGCGCAACGCAACCGGGCTCTGACGACGAAGAATGGTAAGGTTGGCAGCGCTTCGGATGCAGAATCAGTGGGCATGAGTGTACGAGCGATAGCCGACGGGGCATGGGGATTTGCGGCATCTGCGGAATTGGGGCGCGGCGCGGTGGAGGCAACCGCGGCACGTGCCGTTGAGATTGCGCGAGCGTCGGCGCGAGTCAAGCAAGAAAATGTGCGCCTGGCACGAGAGAAGCCGGCGGTGGCCGAATGGAAGACACCTCATGAGATCGATCCGTTCAGTGTTTCCGTCGAACAGAACATTGATTTGCTGTTGAAGATTGATGCGGAATTGCGCTCAGTCGCGGGAATCACATTGGCCGAGGCGAATCTGAACTTCAATCGCGAAGAGCAATGGTTCGTATCATCGGAAGGCGCGGACATTCATCAGACGAAGCTGTCGACCGGCGCGGGATATGCTGCATATGCTTTCGCGGGGAATGAGATTCAGAAGCGGTCCTATCCGAATTCGTTTGGTGGGCAGTGGCAGAACAAAGGATATGAACTGATCGACGAGTTGAAGCTGGTGGAAAACGCACGACGCATTGGGGAAGAGGCGGTCGCGTTGCATAAGGCGGATCAATGTCCGGAAGGGAAGTACGACATTATTCTCGACAGCTCGCAGCTCGGGTTGCAGATTCATGAGTCGGTGGGGCATCCGATTGAACTGGACCGGGTGTTGGGGATGGAAGCGAATTTTGCCGGGACCTCGTTTTTGACCTTAGACAAATTGAGGACGCTCCGCTACGGAAGCGATCTAGTGAATGTGGTCGCAGATGCGCGGCAGGAACATGGTCCGGGGCTGGGGACGTTTGGGTTTGATGATGAGGGAGTCGCGGCGCAGTGCACTCCGATCATTACCAACGGCCTGTTTACGGGGTATTTAAGTTCGCGGGAGACGGCGCACACGATTGGCGAGAACCGTTCTGGCGGAACGCTGCGCGCCGAGGGATGGAACCGGTTGCCGATGATTCGTATGACGAATATCAGTTTGCTGCCGGGGCAGAAGCCCCTGAGCCTGCAGCAACTGATTGCCTCGACTGATCATGGCATTCTCATGCAGACGAATCGCTCGTGGTCGATCGATGACAAGCGATACAACTTCCAGTTCGGATGCGAGATTGGATGGGAGATCAAAGGCGGCAATAGAGTACGAATGGTGAAGAATCCATCGTATTCGGGGATCACGACAGAATTCTGGAACTCGCTGGATGCGATTTGCTCACGCGATGAATGGACGCTGTGGGGAACTCCGAATTGCGGGAAAGGACAGCCGCAACAGGTGATGGGGACCGGACACGGAGCGGCGCCGTCGAGGTTTCGCGGGATTCGAGTGGGGAGCGCGTTTAAAAGCTAGCTCACCACGGAGTCGCTGAGGCACAGAGAAGCGCCAATCATTTCATGCTAACCAGGGAGCAAGCCGGCGATATTTTCGATCGTGTCAAGAAGCTCTCGTCTGCCGATGAGGTCGAGGTTCTCTTTTCCGGTGGTCGGTTTGCGCTGACACGGTTTGCGAACAATGTGATTCATCAGAATGTCGCCGAAGAGAACTATGTGGTATCGGTACGGGCTGCGTTCGGAAAGCGTACGGCCCGGGCGTTTACGAATAAGTTTGATGACGAAAGCTTGCGGCAGGTGGTGCGGTCGGCGGAGAGTCTGGCGCGGGTGCAGCATCCTGATACTGACCTCTTGCCGATGCCTGACCCGAGTGAGACTACCAGCAATGCGAGCGGGGGCGCCCGCGCAAGATACACTACCACCACGCCATCTCGACATTTTCAACAGACAGCCGACATCACGCCTGAACTGCGAGCCGAGGGTGTTAAGCAGATGGTCGGCGTGGCGGACCGGCACAAGCTGACGACCGCCGGAGTTTTCTCCAGTGCGGAAGCTTTGGACGGAATCTTTAATTCACGGGGGTTGAGCCGGTGGCACGCGCAGACGTCTGCGGAAGTTTCGATCACCATGCTTGCGAGCGATTCGTCCGGATGGCAGAAGGCGAATTCACCCAACGTGGCGAATCTTGATCCGCTGGCGTTGGCCGAGACGGCGGCACGGAAGGCGGTGGATTCGGCGCATCCGCAGGAGATTTCGGCGGGGAAATACACGGTGATCCTGGAGCCTGCGGCGGTGCTCGACATTGTGGGATTCATGTTTTGGGATTATTCGGGGATGGCGATTCTCGACCAGCGTTCGTTTCTCACCGGACGAATCGGTACGAAGTTGTTCGGCGACAATATCACGATTTGGGACGATGTGACGCATCCGTTGCAGACCGGATCTCCGTTCGATGGAGAGGGCGTGCAGCGCCAGCCGGTGGAATTGGTGAAAGACGGATTCGTGAAGAGAGTCGTATACGCGCGGGCCACGGCTGAGAGGATGAAGCATGCGGAATTCAAAGATAAGGCTGGACCGATTGAGGCGACCGGCCACGGTTTCGCGTTGCCGAATGAAATGGGAGAGATGCCGCTGAATATCGTCTTCGCCCCTGTAGATCATCCGCAGACCGTCGAGCAAATGATTGCTTCGACGGAACGCGGCGTGCTGGTAACGAGGCTCTGGTACATCCGGGAGGTCGAGCCATTCGAAAAGATGCTAACCGGAATGACGCGCGACGGAACGTTCCTGGTGGAGAACGGGCGCGTCAGAGGGGGCGTACGGAATTTCCGTTTCAATGAAAGCCTGATCCACATGCTCTCGAATGTGGAAGCCATGAGCAAGCCGGTGAGGTCATGCGGGGAAGAGTCGTTCGACATGGTTGTGCCTGCGATGAAGGTAAAGGAGTTCAATTTCACCGAGGTCACGAAGTTCTAGAGTTCCGGGAAATTCGCCAAGATTCTTACCTCCGTTTATCTCCCGTAAATCACCGGAAATTGACCCTGATTTATCCGCAAATCATCGGGTTCGTGCACGTTTTTTGAGGTTCAAACCCAGGCAGTAAATCCCTCCTAATCTATTCAAAGAAAAGCAGTTAAGCCCCATTTGTTCCATGACTTCGGTAACTTTGTTTGACAGATATGCGGGTGTACGCTGCCCTTGAGTTGGATGAAGTCCGGAAAGCAACAGCGATGCTTCCGGAAAGAGAGGTTCTTCTCAGCGTGGCAGCCGAAGGAACAGCACCAATGACCGAGTCGCAGGCGAGGGCAGGACACTACGAAGACATGCAGAGTGCCCCACGGTTTCCGCTGCATCTCTCGGCGTCGGTGAAGAGTCAGAGCGGAAACTTCTCGGCGGAGACGGAGAACATCTCAGCGAATGGTGTGCTTTTTGCGATGGACAAAGACGTCCCAGTCGGTTCGATGGTGGATTTCACAATCCTGCTTCCGGCCGAAATTTTGGGTTCACGTCGCAATGTCCAGATCGACTGCCGAGGCCGCGTGGTACGAAGCTTTGAAGATCGTGGCCGTCGAGGCGTAGGCGTAGTGATTGACGAGTACCATTTCGAACGAGCGTAGGCGCAAGGAACTGAATGTCTACCATTCCGGTTAGCGTGGAAGAAGATTTCGGAGCAGTCGAAGACGGCGGCAAAGGCCAGTTCGTGCGAGTGATCCTGGCCGATACGCAGGCCATCTTCCGCGCCGGTCTGCGCAAAGTGTTCGCGCTGGAAGACGACATTCGCGTGGTCGGACAGGCGGAGACGCTGGCACAAACGCAGTCGGCGGCGGCGAAGTTTACGGCGGATGTTCTGATTTTCGAATCAGCACTGACTCCGAACCCGGTGGACGCTGTGTCGGAGTTGCTGCGCCAGAATCCGAAATTGCGCGTGGTTGTGGTTACACCGGGGGCAGATGAAGAGTTGACATTAGACCTGTTCCGCCGGGGTGCGCACGGAATTGTGTCCCGTGAAGTGGAACCCGAATTGTTGGTGGAGTGCTTGCGCAAAGTGGTGGCAGGAGAGACCTGGCTCGACCCGCAGGGCGTGCGCTGGGTGATGGAAGCATTCCGCAACCAGACGAACCGGCCGGCAGGATCTCGTCCGAAGGTGCAGTTGACTCCCAAGGAAACACTTATTGTTTCGTGCGTGACCCAGGGAATGAAGAATAAAGAGATCGCGTTGCGCGTGGGCACGACAGAACAAGTCGTAAAGAACTATTTGCGCAAAGTGTACGACAAGCTTGGAGTGGCGGATCGGCTGGAGCTGGCTCTGTACTGCCTGAATCATCATGTGGTGGACAATACGAAAGTGCCCGCGTTGCCCACGCCTGATGCGAGCGCCGGCGGGGTTGCGAATGCGGCAGCAGCAGGTGCAGGTGCGTCGGCTTCGAGCACACCATCCGTATCTGGTTCCGCAGCCGTAGCGAGCGCAGATGTACCTGCAAAACTTTCCTAGGTTGATTCTTCTTTTGGCTTTCCTCCGGTCGAATTTCAGCTTGTCAAGTTGCGGTTCAACGACTTCACCCATAGAATTGAGAAGAACGAAACAGCCGCTGTCGTCATGAGGATTTGCGGCCAGGGCAGGAAGTTTCTTAGAGAGTCGTTCCTTCCATCCGATTCACGCGGAGAGATGGCCGAGTGGCTGAAGGCGCACGCTTGGAAAGCGTGTTTAGGGGAAACTCTAACGTGGGTTCGAATCCCACTCTCTCCGCCATATTATTGGAACTAAAGCAGTTGCGTTGGATTCCGACCCACTCTCAGGGATGAGTTTCCTCCTTGGAGTGAGTGACATGCAGTTTTGCAGGGTCTCGGTGCGATCCGTTAAGGCTAAAACCGACTGATTGGGAATCAGTTTTCGAGTGGCAAAGAAAGAATTTGCAGACCCAGGTTAGATACGTCCGCTTGTGCATCGCCGAACAAGGGTAGAAAGCCAGATTAATTCACGCAATTCGCGTCGAGTCCGAGCTGCGGTTTACAATTCGCGAATTGCGGTCACGGGGTTCCGGCGCATCGCTCGATGTGCGGGAAGGTAGCATGCTACCAAAGACATCGCTCCCAGGAGCGTGACGACGGAAGCAACGGTGACGGGATCGTTGGCTCCGATTCCGTACAACAGCCGCGCGATGAGACGTGTCAGTCCCAATGCAAACGCCAATCCCAGCGCCAGCCCCACGCCTGTGAGCCACACTCCCTGGGACAGCACGAGTCTGAGCACATCGACGCGCGAAGCGCCCAGAGCCATTCGTACTCCGATCTCGTGGGTTCGCATTTGGGTTCGATAGGCCACGACTCCGTAGATCCCGGTTACTGCAAGAACCAGCCCGATCAGCGCGAACATCCCCGCCAGGGCGCTCTGTATGACCGCGAAACTGCTCGCCAGCTGGGTACTCTCTCGCATGGGACGCACATCGAAAACCGGCAGCCGTGTATCGATTTCGTGGATGGCGTTCTCCACCGCTGGC